>Ga0157361_1000103_pt1 | contig 46818 bp, 50 predicted proteins | sample AttlaeALBM2_FD_111481 | JGI IMG/M metagenome (GOLD analysis project Ga0157361, IMG submission 111481) | Fungus gardens microbial communities from leaf cutter ant in Ribeirão Preto, State of São Paulo, Brazil - Atta laevigata ALBM2 | ecosystem: Host-associated > Fungi > Mycelium > Unclassified ...
ATGGGAATGCTGCTGCCCAGCGTGCCGAGCCCGAGAACCGTAGGAATGCCGGTGAAACTCATGTCCACGTGCTGCATTGCCGTACGGCTATATTCGGTATGGCCCACAGAGCAACCGCTCAAAGCCAGCGCAGCAAACGCCGGCCATAAGAACAGTTTTCTCATGGTGATTATCTTCATGCTGGCATGTCGGAAAATCCCTGGTGAAGATTTTTGACATGCAATTTCAGACTCATCATTGAGCCGTATTAACGCTGCATTTCCGGTAGCGCCGGTTTATTTTTTAAAGAAACTGCAAAGAGTAAGTTAAATTCTCGTTAATAACTTTCGCTGGAGTAACGCTATAAGATTAATAATACGAAAGTGATTATTTGCGTTTCTGGCTCTGATTTTACCGGTAAATAATCTGAAGACAATCGATTAAGATTAATCTTAAAACTAAATGCGAATAAATAGGGTGATAAACCAATCTCTGGTTTTAAAGGCGGGTATAAAGTGCGATGGCCATTCAGGTGGCGCGTTCTGTGTTAAATTATCAGAATAATTCACCACTGAGATAACCAATGGCAGATGAAAAGATGCAGCAGATAAGCCGGTTAAGCTTAACGTTCTTTTAATAGTATCACAAAGCTAATAAATCCTCTGCCGCCGCCATACATTAGCAGCGGCAATCAGAGCATGCAGCGCGTAAAACTATTTTCGCTTCAGCAGGTTGGCAAGAAAAGCGGGCAAGATGTGGTTGCGCGGCAGATTAATCATTGCCCCCGTGAAGAGGGCAATTGAGAGGAAACCGGTCGAGTTAGCGCCGCTGCCAGCTGTGATATTCTGCATTGCGTCGTCCCGGCGCGGTCTCCGGCAACCGTGCCAGACCCACCAGAGAGATCGCTCCCAGCACCCCGACATAGATCGCCAGCCCATACCAGTGGCCATCCGTAGCCTGCAGGATTTTAACCGCGGCCAGACCGAGAATGCCGCTGCCGATCAACGAGCCGATTTGCCAGATCACCGCAATGCCGCTACAGCGGATATGAGTAGGGAAGAGTTCGGGGAACCACGACGCCTGCGGGGCGTAACACATGCTGTGACCCAGCGTCAGCGCCACGATCATGGCGATCTGCGTCAGCCAGTAGCTGTTTTGCTGCAGGGCGAGGAAAAAGGGCACGATTGACAGCACGATCAGCAGGGTGCCCAACAGATAAACCGGTTTACGGCCGATGCGATCGGAAAGCGCGCCCATCAGCGGGATGGCGAAAATTTCCAGTATCACCGCCACAATCATGCTCTCCATCAGAATATTGTTGTCGAGCTGGTTCGCTTTGCCCCATGCCAGAATGATCACCGTAAACAGCGCGAAGGCGCAGGCTTCGATCAGCTTTGCCGCCACGCCGTTCAGCACCAGCCCCGGATACGTCTGGATTACCTCTTTAAGCGGCCGCGACTCTGCCGCTTTGGTGGCGCGGATCTCGGCGAATACCGGCGACTCGTCGATGCGCAGACGGATAAACAGCCCGACGATTACCAGCAACGCGCTCAGCAGAAAGGGCACGCGCCAGCCCCAGCTCATCATCTGATCTATGGTCAGCATGGCGTTCAGGATGGCGAACAGCGCCAGCGGCAGCAGAAAGCCGGTCGGCGCGCCAATCTGCACCCAGCTGGCGAAATAGCCGCGCCGCGCGGGCTGCGCATACTCCGCGGTCATCAGCACCGCACCAGCCTGCTCGCCGCCAACGCCAAAGCCCTGTAGCAGACGGATAACGATAAGGGATATTGGCGCCCAGATGCCGATAGTGGCATAGGTCGGCAGCAGGCCGATGCAAAAGGTGCCCAGGCCGACGATAAGAATGGTGACCACCAGCGCTTTTTTACGACCCACTTTATCGCCGATATGGCCGAATATAATCCCGCCGACCGGTCGCGCCAGAAAGCCAACGGCGTAGGTGGCGAAGGCGGCCAGGGTGCTGACCAGCGGATTATCGCTGGGAAAGAAGAGGTGGCCGAAGAACAGCACCGCAGCGGTGCCGTAGGCAAAAAAATCATAATATTCCGCGGCGGTGCCGATGGCGGATGCGCTGGCGACCCGGCGTATTATCTGCCGATGATCGGCGTCTCCAGAAGCCGGGATGGACGGGGTGATTTGAGAGGTCACTAGGAAGTCTCCTTAATATAAATAATGCACTACCATACAAGTCTGCTTTGTAGGGTGTTGCGAAAGCGATCACAACTGGTGGAAAAGGCGCCATGTTTCATCCTCAAAAAAGGCTGCAGATTGCTAACGGCATCTCCTGCCGTCAGTAAATTAAGCAGGTTACAAAACCGTAAATTAAAGGTATAATGGGCGGAATGTCATAACTTAAGTTATTGATTTTAAAGAATTTTAACCCAAATGACGCCTGGGAAGGCGACAGTGAGGCCGCTATGAGCGAAAAGTTACAGAAAGTCCTGGCACGTGCAGGCCACGGTTCCCGTCGTGAAATCGAAGCAAAAATCGCCGCCGGGCGCGTCAGTATCGACGGCAAACTCGCCACCCTTGGCGACCGCATTGAAAATGACAAATCCCTGAAAATCCGCATCGACGGCCATCTGGTTTCTATCGCCGAGTCGGCGACGGAAGTCTGCCGCGTGCTGGCCTACTATAAGCCTGAAGGCGAACTCTGCACCCGTAGCGATCCGGAAGGCCGTCCAACGGTGTTCGATCGCCTGCCACGCCTGCGCGGCTCCCGCTGGATTGCGGTTGGACGTCTTGACGTTAATACCTGCGGGCTGATGCTGTTCACGACCGACGGCGAACTGGCGAACCGCCTGATGCATCCGAGCCGCGAAGTTGAGCGCGAATATGCCGTGCGCGTGTTTGGTCAGGTGGACGACGATAAAATTCGCCAGTTGAGCAAAGGGGTGCAGCTGGAAGATGGCCCGGCAGCCTTTAAAACGCTGCGCTTCGCCGGCGGCGAAGGGGTCAACCAGTGGTATAACGTCACCCTGACCGAAGGACGCAACCGCGAAGTGCGTCGCCTGTGGGAAGCGGTCGGCGTGCAGGTCAGCCGCCTGATGCGCGTGCGCTACGGCGATATCACGCTGCCGAAAGGCTTGCCGCGCGGCGGCTGGATGGAAATGGATCTGGCGGCGGTGAACTATCTGCGCTCGCTGGTGGGCATGGATGACGAAACGGTCACCAAGCTGGCGGTGGAAAAAGATCGCCGCCGCACCAAGGCGAATCAGATTCGACGTGCCGTCAAGCGTCATACGCAGGTGAGCAGCAGCGGTCGACGCAGCAACAACAACAGCGGCGGCAAACGCGGCTAATAAAAAACGCAGCTCACGGGCTGCGTTTTGTTTGCCTACCAGTCGATGCCTTGCTGCGCCTGGATCCCGGCGTCGAAGGCGTGCTTCACGGGCCGCATTTCGGTCACGGTATCCGCGCGCTCGATGAGCGCGCGATGGCAACCGCGCCCGGTCAGGATCACGCTCTGATGCGCCGGACGCGCCGCCAGCGCGCGCTCCAGATCGTCCAGCGGCAGATAATCCATGCTCACCATATAGGTGATCTCGTCGAGCAGCACCAGATCCAGGGTAGCGTCCGCCAGCATGCGCATGGCGTGTTGCCACACCCCCTGACAGGCGGCGGTGTCGGTCGCGCGGTTCTGCGTCTCCCAGGTAAAGCCGGTGGACATCACCTGAAACTCCACGCCGTGCTGCGCCAGCAGATTGCGCTCGCCGTTGGGCCATTCGCCCTTGATAAACTGGATAACGCCCACCTTTTTGCCGTGCCCCACCGCACGCAGCGCGGTGCCGAAGGCGGCGGTGGTTTTGCCTTTGCCGTTGCCGGTAAAGACCATCATGATGCCGCGCGTTTCCGTCGCGGCGGCGATGCGCGCGTCAACCTGCTCTTTCAGCCGCTGCTGTCGCTGCTGGTGGCGATCGTCGCCCATTACTCTGCCGCTCCTGGTTTGCGTCCGGGCTGGGCGTCGAAGCTGATGCCGGTTTTGCGGCGGCTGTCGTCGCCCATGACATAAAGGTAGAGCGGCATCAGATCGGCCGGGGTTTTCAGCTTGTCGGCATCTTCCTGCGGGAAGGCGGAGGCGCGCATTTTGGTGCGCGTGCCGCCAGGATTGATACAGTTGACCCGCAGCGACTGGTTCTTATACTCATCCGCCAGCACCTGCATCATGCCTTCGGTGGCGAACTTCGACACCGCATAGGCACCCCAGCCGGCACGGCCGGTGCGGCCCACGCTGGAAGTGGTGAAGACCAGCGAGCCGGCGCTTGATTTCAGCAGTAGCGGCAGCAGCGCCTGGGTCAGGAAAAAGGTGGCGTCGAGGTTAATCTTCATGACCTGCTGCCAGATCTGCGGATCCAGCTCGGCGAGCGGCACGATCTCGCCCAGAATGCCGGCGTTGTGCAGCACGCCGTCCAGACGCGGAAACTGCTGCGCCAGCTGGTTGGCCAGCTGCTGACAGGATGCCGGCGTCGCCTGCGCCAGATCGAACACCAGGCAGTGCGCCGGGCGCAGGCCCAACTGAGCGATCGCCTGCTGCGTTTGCTCCAGCCGATCCAGGTTACGTCCCAGCAGGATCACTTCCGCGCCGTAGCGCGCATAGGTGATGGCGGCTTCGCGGCCAATGCCGTCGGAGGCGCCGGTGACGAGAATGATGCGGTTTTGCAGCAGATCGCTTTTCGGTTGATAGTGCACGACGTGTTTCCTTGAGCGCGTAAACGGGTTTTTGGCTTTATGCCTCAATTCGCCGGAGGGTGCAATCATCCGCAGGCGCTTTCTGTGCCAGGCGCTGGCATTTCAGGCGACGCGCGACGCTAAACCCGGTAAACTCTCCGATCGGTGCTAATTCTCTGTTTAATAAGGCGGCAGAATGGATTTACTCTCCAGCTATGGATTATTTCTCGCTAAAGCGGTGACGGTGGTGATCGCCGTCGCCGCCGTTGTGGCGATTATCGTTAACGCGACGCTGCGCAAGCGCGGCCAGGCAGCCGGGCAGCTGCGGCTGACGCACCTGGGCGACGACTATCAGCAAATGAAGGACGATCTGCAGTTGGCTAAAATGAAGCCGCAGATACAGAAAGTGTGGCTGAAGCAGCATAAAAAGGCGGAAAAGCAGAAGGCGAAGGCGGAGAAGCGCGCCGCGAAGCAGGGCGTCGTCGAGAGCCAGAAGCCGACGCTCTATGTGATCGATTTCAAGGGCAGCATGGATGCCGGCGAAGTCACGGCGCTGCGCGAAGAAGTTTCCGCCGTGCTGGCGGTGGCGGAGAAGGGCGACGAAGTGCTGCTGCGGCTGGAGAGCCCGGGCGGCGTGGTGCACGGCTACGGTCTGGCGGCGTCGCAGCTGCAGCGCCTGCGCGATCGCGGTCTGCGCCTGACGGCGGCGGTGGATAAAGTGGCCGCCAGCGGCGGCTATATGATGGCCTGCGTGGCGGATCGCATCGTGGCGGCCCCTTTCGCCATCCTCGGCTCCATTGGCGTGGTGGCGCAGATCCCCAACTTCAACCGCCTGCTCAAGCGCAACGATATCGATGTCGAACTGCATACCGCGGGGCAGTACAAACGCACCCTGACGCTGTTTGGCGAGAATACCGACGAGGGTCGCGAGAAGTTTCAGGAAGATCTCAACGAAACGCACCTGCTGTTTAAAGAGTTCGTGCATCAGATGCGGCCGTCGCTGGATATCGACAAAGTCGCGACGGGCGAACACTGGTATGGCCGCCAGGCGCTGACGTTAAATCTTATCGACGATATCAGCACCAGCGACGAGCTAATCATCAGTCAGATGGATGTGTTTAACGTGCTGGGCGTGCACTATGCGCGTCGTCGCAAGATTATCGACCGCGTCACCCACAACGCCGGCTCGGTCGCGGAACGCCTGCTGATGAAGTGGTGGCAGCGCGGCGAGAAGCCGCTGCTTTAACGGCCAGCCTGCAGGCGGATGTCTGAGCCCAAAGAGCAAAACGTTCCGCGCAAGGGAGTGCGCGGGACAAGCACGCAGGAATGCGTTTTTGTTATCAGGGCCGGGTTTTTTACGCCAGGTGATAGCGCGACGAGAGCGTCAGCGCCAGATATTTAAAAACGTTAAACACCGCCGTGGTCTTTGCCGTCGGCAGCCCTTCGTCATCAAGGAAAAAGGGGCCGCGAAACACCAGCACGTCGCCCTGTTGAATCACTTCGTCGGCTTGAAGACCGGCAAAATAATCGTCGTGTTCCTGAATAAGCGCATTGGCTTTTTCCAGTAGCGCCTGGCGTGAAATGGGTTGCGTATTTTTCTGCATTGAATATCCCCTTTTTGACATCCATAAAATTCTTTCTATATTACGTGCCAAAACCGCTGCGCGGCAAATCAGCAAAACGCGTGAAAATCTGGCGCAAAATTCAACTGAGTGCTAATTAAGTTGCGTAACGAATTTTATCAGGTAGAGTGTGGGCGATTCAGATTTCAGGGAGATCACACCGGGATGTGTGATTGTGTCAGATGAAAAAGTCGCTCTTATTCATACCCTTGCATAAACATATGCCAGCTGGCCCGAGATTGACCCCGCAGCCTTGAAAAGCAAAAAAGGCGCAACAATATTGAACCCACTGGGTTTCTGGGCATCAAATCCTCTCCCGTTTATCAGGACGTTTTCATTAGGTAAAGGTACATATGGGTAAAGCACTCGTCATCGTTGAGTCCCCGGCAAAGGCCAAAACAATCAATAAATACCTCGGTAGTGACTACGTGGTGAAATCCAGCGTCGGTCATATCCGTGATTTGCCGACCAGTGGTTCAACCGCGAAAAAGAGTGCTGACGGGGCCGGCGACAAAAAAGCGAAAAAAGTTAAAAAAGATGAAAAGGCCGCGCTGGTCAGCCGTATGGGCGTCGACCCCTATCACGGCTGGAAAGCGGATTATCAGATCCTGCCCGGCAAGGAAAAGGTCGTCTCTGAACTGAAAGCGCTGGCGCAGAACGCCGACCACATCTATCTTGCAACCGACCTTGACCGCGAAGGGGAAGCCATCGCCTGGCACCTGCGGGAAGTGATCGGCGGCGACGACAAGCGCTTTAGCCGCGTGGTGTTTAACGAAATCACCAAAAATGCGATTCGTCAGGCGTTCGAAACGCCGGGCGAACTGAATATCGACCGCGTCAACGCCCAGCAGGCGCGTCGCTTTATGGACCGCGTCGTCGGCTATATGGTCTCGCCGCTGCTGTGGAAAAAAATCGCGCGCGGCCTTTCTGCCGGTCGCGTCCAGTCCGTGGCGGTGCGCCTGGTAGTTGAGCGCGAGCGGGAAATCAAAGCGTTCGTGCCGGAAGAGTACTGGGAGCTGAACGCCGATCTGCATACCGCGAAAGGCGACCTGCTGGCGATGTCGGTCACCCACCAGAACGACAGCCCGTTCCGTCCGGTTAATGGCGAGCAGACCCAGGCCGCCGTCGCGCTGCTGGAAAACGCCCGCTATGAAGTGGTGGATCGCGAAGATAAACCGACCAGCAGCAAGCCTGGCGCACCCTTTATTACCTCGACGCTGCAGCAGGCGGCGAGTACGCGACTCGGCTTCGGCGTCAAAAAAACCATGATGATGGCGCAGCGCCTCTATGAAGCGGGCCACATTACCTACATGCGTACCGACTCCACCAACCTGAGTCAGGATGCGCTGGCAATGGCGCGCGGCTACATCGACAAAAACTTCGGCAAAAAGTATCTGCCGGAGACGGCGAACACCTACGCCAGCAAAGAGAATTCGCAGGAAGCGCACGAAGCGATCCGTCCTTCCGACGTCAACGTCGTGGCGGAAAAGCTCAAGGATATGGAAGCGGACGCGCAGAAACTCTACCAGCTGATCTGGCGTCAGTTCGTCGCCTGTCAGATGATGCCGGCGCAGTACGACTCCACCACGCTCACCGTCGCTGCCGCTGGCTTCAAGCTGAAGGCGAAAGGTCGCACGCTGCGCTTCGACGGCTGGACGCGCGTGATGCCTGCGCTGCGTAAAAACGACGAAGACCGCACGCTGCCGCACGTCGCTAAAGGCGAAACGCTCGATCTGCAGCAGCTGACGCCAAGCCAGCACTTCACCAAACCGCCGGCGCGCTTCAGCGAAGCCTCGCTGGTGCGCGAGCTGGAGAAGCGCGGCATCGGCCGTCCCTCTACCTACGCCGCCATTATCTCGACCATTCAGGATCGCGGCTACGTACGCGTCGAGAACCGCCGCTTCTACGCCGAGAAGATGGGCGAGATCGTCACCGATCGGCTGGAAGAGAACTTCCGCGATCTGATGAACTACGACTTTACCGCCACCATGGAAGACAGCCTTGACCGCGTCGCCAATAACGAGGCGGAGTGGAAAGGCGTGCTGGATAACTTCTTCAGCGACTTTACTCAGCAGTTGGATAAAGCGGAGAAAGATCCGGAAGAGGGCGGCATGCAGCCGAACCCGATGGTGCTCACCTCTATCGACTGTCCGACCTGCGGACGCAAGATGGGCATTCGCACCGCCAGCACCGGCGTCTTCCTCGGCTGTTCAGGCTATGCGCTGCCGCCGAAAGAGCGCTGCAAGCAGACCATCAACCTGATCCCGGAAAACGAAGTGCTGAACGTGCTGGAAGGCGACGACGCTGAAACCAACGCGTTGCGCGCGCGTCGCCGCTGCCAGAAGTGCGGCACGGCAATGGACAGCTACCTGATCGATCCGCAGCGCAAGCTGCACGTCTGCGGTAATAACCCGGAGTGCGATGGCTACGAGATCGAGCAGGGCGAATTCCGCATCAAAGGTTACGACGGTCCGGTGGTGGAGTGCGAGAAGTGCGGGTCGGAAATGCACCTGAAAATGGGGCGGTTCGGCAAGTATATGGCCTGCACCAACGACGACTGTAAGAACACGCGTAAAATCCTGCGTAACGGCGAGGTTGCGCCGCCGAAGGAAGATCCGGTGCCGCTGCCTGAACTGCCGTGCGAGAAATCGGACGCCTATTTCGTGCTGCGCGACGGAGCGGCTGGCGTGTTCCTCGCGGCCAACACCTTCCCGAAATCGCGTGAAACCCGCGCGCCGTTAGTGGAAGAGCTGCAGCGCTTTAAAGATCGTTTGCCGGAAAAACTGCGCTACCTGGCTGAGGCACCTGCGACCGATACCGACGGCAACAAGACGATGGTGCGCTTTAGCCGTAAAACCAAACAGCAGTATGTCGCCTCGGAGAAAGAGGGCAAAGCGACAGGCTGGTCGGCGTTTTATATCGACGGCAAGTGGCAGGAAGCGAAAAAGTAATCTCCTCTCATTGTCTAAGGCCAGCGCTGCTGGCCTTTTTTTTAGCCTTATATCAAAACGTTCTACATTCCTCCCTGCGATGATATAGTGGTTATAGCATTTCCGACATGTTCCTGTGCTTTGCCTCTTTTCTCACCGATCCGGCGAAAATACGTCAATCGGGGATGCTGCTCTGTAGCTTACTGGGATGGAACAGATATGAAATTGCAGCAGTTGCGCTATATCGTCGAAGTGGTTAATCACAACCTGAACGTCTCTTCGACAGCAGAAGGGCTTTACACTTCTCAGCCGGGCATCAGTAAGCAGGTGCGCATGCTGGAGGATGAGCTGGGCGTGCAGATCTTTGCACGCAGCGGCAAGCATTTAACTCAGGTTACGCCGGCTGGCGAGGAGATCATTCGCATCGCCCGCGAGGTGTTGTCCAAAGTCGATGCGATAAAATCGGTGGCGGGAGAGCATACCTGGCCGGATAAGGGATCGCTTTATGTGGCGACAACCCATACCCAGGCGCGCTATGCATTGCCGGGCGTCATTAAGGGCTTTATTGAGCGCTATCCGCGCGTCTCCCTGCATATGCATCAGGGTTCGCCGACGCAGATCGCCGAAGCGGTCTCTAAAGGCAACGCCGATTTCGCTATCGCCACCGAAGCGCTGCATCTCTACGACGATTTGATTATGCTGCCGTGTTACCACTGGAATCGCGCTATCGTAGTAACGCCCGATCATCCGCTGGCGGGCAAGGGCCTGGTCTCTATCGAAGAGCTGGCGGAATACCCGCTGGTGACCTACACCTTTGGCTTTACCGGACGTTCGGAGCTGGATACTGCGTTCAACCGCGCTGGCCTGACGCCGCGCATTGTGTTCACCGCAACCGACGCAGACGTTATTAAAACTTATGTGCGCTTAGGGCTTGGCGTCGGCGTTATCGCCAGCATGGCGGTCGATCCCATTGCCGATCCTGACCTGGTGCGCATCGAGGCGGCGGAAATTTTCACCAACAGCACCACCAAAATCGGCTTCCGGCGCAGCACCTTTTTGCGTAGCTATATGTATGATTTTATTCAACGCTTTGCGCCGCACCTGACGCGTGACGTGGTCGATGCGGCGGTCGCGCTGCGCTCTAACGAAGATATCGAAGCGATGTTCAAAGACATCAAGCTGCCGTTTAAGTAACGCCGCGTTTCGTTTAGCATTGCTAAAGGCTGCCCAAGGCAGCCTTTTTTATCCGTAGCCGTTAGCGCCACCTTAATGTCGAAAAAAGTTATTATTTTTTTGTAAATGAAACATCGATCACATGTTTTTCTGTTTGCGTTACTTAAATGAGAAACAGTACACAATTTTAACTTTGCCGCTTTGCGCCACGCCAGGATTATTCCCATACTCCAGTTAAGACCTGATGTGAAAGCGCTTTTTATCAGGACTTATTAAGTTAACTCAAATTTGAAATGGCCCTAATCGCAATTTAACTCAAATTTGCAATCTAATAATTCAATTAAGGAAATGTATCGCGGTTCATTATTCCTTAAGTTTTCAGGCCACGTTGATTAATAGCGTTAATCGTTGTGCTCAATAAAAATAACTGGATTTTCGGCCTTAATGAGTTTAGGATTCGTCCTAAATCTTAATCGATGTTATCAATCGTTTTATTGAGAGTGATTATCAAAAACTATGGCTACGAGACTGACTGTACAACCGGACTTCCGGGCAAAAAGCACCAAGGTTGAGCGCTCTGGTAACACCCGTCGCAAGGCCTGGTTAACCGTAATAGCTGCTTCTGCGCTGTTCTGGGTAGTTGTAGCATTGATGATCTGGCGTATATGGGGCTAAACCATGTGGGCAAACACACTCAGCCGTAAACAGTCGTTATCCGCGCCTCAGCTCCAGGCGCCAGCCTGTAAAGGCAAAGAGAGCAGCGTGACGGAACGCAAAGTGACTATCCCGGACAGCTGGGAACTGAGTGAAAATCAGCGTCACTTCATCGAGTCTTTCATGGACACGAAAGCTAAATAAGCTGTCAGCGTAACTGGCTTCGCCAGCGTAATACTTCTTTCCGGTTATCCGGCGGGCAAATTAAAAGCCCACTCTTTTACACTCAGCATAAAAAAAGGTGTCATCTGTCTGATGACTGCAGGATTTTTTTACGCCCGAATTCGGGAGGAGTGACGTATGAATATGACTATCAATAGCATTAAGATCTCCTGGCTGAGCGCATATGCATTCTCGTTTGCATTCTGGGCAGCGGCCGTATGGATTGCTGTATAACCTGAAAGCGGTATTTCTCCTTATTCTTTTCGCCAGCGCCTCGCATACTCTGCGGGGCGTTTTCGTTTGTCTGCACAATGGTGTAGCATTTCGTGTTGTAATCAAAACGTTAAAGAAAATGTAGTCTATCTTTAACATAAACCTTGTTCTCTCTGAGGTTACCGCGATCACGATAAGAAAAGGAGGAGCTATGTCGGACACCCTACGCGAGCAGAGTCAGGACACGCTGCAGGTCGACAAGCAGCAGTATCATATTTTCAGTCTACCCCGCGCCGCCCAACACCTCGGCAACATCGACCGCCTTCCCAAATCGTTAAAAGTGCTGCTGGAGAATCTCCTGCGCTGGCAGGATGGCGATTCCGTGACGGAAGAGGATATTCAGGCGCTGGTTGGCTGGCAGCAAAATGCGCATGCCGATCGAGAAATTGCTTACCGGCCTGCGCGCGTGCTGATGCAGGATTTTACTGGCGTGCCGGCGGTGGTGGATCTTGCCGCGATGCGAGAAGCGGTAAAACGCCTCGGCGGCGACGTGGCGAAGGTCAATCCGCTCTCGCCGGTCGATCTGGTTATCGACCACTCCGTTACCGTGGATCGCTTCGGCGACGACAGCGCGTTTGAAGAGAACGTCGAGCTGGAGATGGCGCGTAACCATGAGCGTTATGTCTTTTTGCGCTGGGGCCAGAAGGCCTTTAACAAATTCCGCGTCGTGCCGCCGGGCACCGGCATCTGTCACCAGGTGAACCTGGAGTATCTCGGCAAATCGGTCTGGCATGAGCAGATCGACGGCAAACAGTTCGCCTGGCCAGATACGCTGGTCGGCACCGACTCGCATACCACCATGATCAATGCGCTCGGCGTGCTGGGCTGGGGCGTCGGCGGCATCGAAGCTGAGGCGGCGATGCTTGGACAGCCGGTATCTATGCTCATTCCCGACGTGGTCGGCTTTAAGCTGACCGGCAAGCTGCGTCCCGGAATTACCGCTACCGATTTAGTGCTGACCGTGACTCAGATGCTGCGCAAACATGGCGTGGTCGGCAAGTTTGTGGAGTTCTACGGCGACGGTCTGGCGGATCTGCCGCTGGCCGATCGCGCGACTATCGCCAATATGGCGCCGGAATATGGCGCAACCTGCGGATTTTTCCCGATTGACGACGTCACGCTGGGCTATCTGACGCTCACCGGGCGCGATGCCGAGCAGGTCGCGCTGGTGGAAGCCTACGCCAAAACCCAGGGGCTGTGGCGCAATCCGGGCGACGAGCCGATCTTCACCAGTTCGCTGGCGCTGGATATGGACAGCGTAGAATCGAGTATCGCCGGTCCCAAACGCCCCCAGGATCGCGTTTCCCTCGGCGATGTGCCTGCCGCGTTCAACGCCAGCAACGAGCTGGAGGTGAATCACAGCCAGCCGGCGCATAAATCCGTCACCTATACCGATAGCCGCACCGGTCTCAGCCATGAGATCGAAGACGGCGCCGTGGTGATCAGCGCCATTACCTCCTGCACCAACACCTCTAACCCGAGCGTGCTGATGGCGGCGGGGCTGCTGGCGAAAAAAGCGGTTGAACGCGGCCTGAAGCGTCAGCCGTGGGTGAAAGCCTCGCTGGCGCCGGGCTCGAAAGTGGTGTCCGACTATCTGGCAGTCGCGCAGCTGACGCCTTATCTCGATAAGCTCGGCTTTAACCTGGTGGGCTACGGCTGCACCACCTGTATCGGCAACTCCGGGCCGCTGCCCGATGAGATTGAAGCCGCGATCAAAGAGGGCGATCTCACCGTCGGCGCCGTGCTCTCCGGCAACCGCAACTTTGAAGGCCGCATCCATCCGCTGGTGAAAACCAACTGGCTGGCGTCGCCGCCGCTGGTGGTCGCCTACGCGCTGGCGGGCAATATGAAGATCAATCTGCAGACCGAACCGCTGGGGCAGGATGCGCAGGGCAGGGACGTTTTCCTGAAGGATATCTGGCCGTCGCCGGAAGAGATCGCTACGGCGGTGCAGCAGGTGACCAGCGACATGTTCCATAAAGAGTACGCCGAGGTATTCTACGGCACCAAAGAGTGGCAGGAGATTAAAGTGAGCGAAGCGGCCACCTATGCGTGGGACGAGGGCTCTACCTATATTCGCCTGTCGCCGTTCTTTGATGATATGGAACGTGAACCGAAGCCGGTTGAGGATATCAAAGGCGCGCGCGTGCTGGCGATGCTCGGCGATTCCGTAACCACCGACCATATTTCGCCCGCCGGCAGCATCAAAGCGGACAGTCCGGCGGGACGCTATCTCCAGTCTCACGGCGTCGACCGGGCCGACTTTAACTCCTACGGCTCACGACGCGGCAACCATGAAGTGATGATGCGCGGCACCTTCGCCAATATCCGTATTCGCAACGAAATGGTGCCCGGGGTTGAAGGTGGCTATACGCGCCATATCCCCAGCGGCGAGCAGCTGGCGATTTATGACGCGGCGATGAAGTATCAGCAGGAGGGCACGCCGCTGGCTGTCATTGCCGGTAAAGAGTACGGCTCAGGTTCGAGCCGCGACTGGGCGGCGAAAGGCCCGCGTTTACAGGGCGTGCGCGTGGTGATCGCGGAGTCGTTCGAGCGTATCCACCGTTCCAACCTGATCGGCATGGGCATTCTGCCGCTGGAGTTCGCGACGGGCGTGACGCGTAAAACGCTGCAGCTGACTGGCGAAGAGGTGTTTGATATCGACAATCTGTCGCAGCTGCAGCCGGGCTGCACGGTGCAGGTAACGATGACGCGCCCGGACGGCACGCAAGAGACGCTGGATACGCGTTGCCGCATCGATACCGGCAACGAACTGACCTACTACCGCAACGACGGCATTCTGCACTACGTTATTCGCAATATGCTTAACTAAACGCAATGCCGGGGAAACCCGGCATTTCGTAATACGGCAATAACGCGGTCGGCGCAGGTCGCTTTGCTCTTCGAACCCTGCCGCCCGCGTCTCAGCTATTAAAACTGAAAGCAGTTATTCCGATTTCGGCAGCAGATGGCCCATCTTCGCGGCTTTGGTATCCAGGTAGTGCGCGTTCTTCGGGTTGCGACCAACGATCAGCGGCACGCGCTCAACGATATTGATGCCCGCTTCGCTGAGGATCTCCACCTTACGCGGATTATTGGTCAGCAAACGTACTTCGTTCACCCCCAGCAGCTTAAACATATCGGCGCACAGCGTGAAGTCGCGCTCATCCGCCGCAAAGCCGAGCTGATGGTTAGCTTCAACGGTGTCATAGCCTTTATCCTGCAGCGCATAGGCGCGGATCTTGTTCAGCAAGCCGATATTGCGGCCTTCCTGACGATGATAGAGCAGCGCGCCGCGACCCTCTTCGGCGATAGCGTTCAGCGCCGCTTCCAGTTGAAAACCACAATCGCAGCGTAAACTGAACAGCGCGTCGCCGGTCAGGCATTCCGAATGAACGCGCGCCAGCACGGGCGTGTTATCGCTGATGTCGCCGAAAATGAGCGCGACGTGATCGTGACCGGTCGCCAGTTCTTCAAAACCTACCATGAGGAAATCGCCCCAGGGCGTGGGCAGTTTGGCTTCTGCCACCCGTTTAAGCTGCATGTGACTCTCCAGAACCTTCAGAGGATGCGCTATTCTAAAACAGCGCACAGGCCAGTATGGCCTGAAAAAATTGGCAATATTGTGCCACAACGTGAAGTTGGGCTGGTAATTTGTCAGAGCGATTGTAGTGATAAAGCACGATTATCCAATGCGCAACAAGTTATGTTATTATTTTTTAAGATAAAGTTATTTGCAAGCGGCAAAATGAGGCCGTACCAGAGGAGAAAGGATGCTGCAGATTTTGCGTCGCACTACGGCAGGCATGTTGCTGCTGATGATCATTCCGCTCGTGGTCTGGGCGACCGGCTGGCGCTGGCAGCCTGGCGAAAGCGACGCGGTGCTGCGCGTCCTTTACTGGATGACCGAAACCGTGACGCGTCCCTGGGGCACCCTGACCAGCCTGTTGCTCAGTCTCTGGGTGCTCTGGTGCCTGCGCTTTCGCCTCAGGCCCGCGCTGCTGCTGCTGGTGATCATGAACGCCACCATTCTCGCCGGGCAATACACCAAATCCTATATCAAGGATCAGGTTCAGGAGCCGCGTCCGTATGTCGTCTGGCTTGAGCATAACCACGGCCTCGACGATCGTGAGTTTTACAGCATGACGCGCAAAGAGCGCGGTCAGCGCGTCGATCAGCTGCTCGCCAGCGACCAGATGCTGCCAGGCTGGCTGAAGCGCCACTGGGCGTTTGAAACCGGCTTCGCTTTTCCTTCCGGCCATACGCTGTTCGCCGCCAGCTGGGCGCTGCTGGCGCTGAGCCTGCTCTGGCCGCGCCGCCGCTATGTCACCATCGCGGTAGTCGGCGTCTGGGCGGGTGCGGTAATGGCCAGCCGTTTGCTGCTGGGCATGCACTGGCCGGGCGATCTGGCGGTGGCGGTAGCGCTCTCCTGGCTGCTGGTCTCCTTCGCCACCTGGCTGGCGCAGCGCTTTTGCGGCCCGCTCACCTTGCCGCCCGAAGAGCGAAAGGAAGTGGCGCAGCGGGAAAACGGATTGTAATTCCGGACTTTATCCCCATATTATTGATTGCGCTTGCGTAGACGCGATGCGCCTGGCGCTGCAGGGAGCAGCATTGTTGCCGCTTTTTTGGCATACTTCTACCGGATAACCTCACAACAGGATGCACTGTGAAATATTTGCTGATTTTCTTAGTGGTATTGGTCATTTTTATCATTTCCGTCACCTTAGGCGCGCATAACGACCAGGTCATCACCTTCAATTATCTGCTGGCGCAGGGCGAATTCCGTATCTCTACGCTGCTGGCTGCGCTGTTCGGCGCGGGCTTTGTGCTGGGCTGGGCCATTTGCGGTCTCTTCTGGCTGCGCGTTCGCGTTTCGCTGGGACATGCGCAGCGCAAAATCAAACGTATGCAGACGCAGCTGGATAAAAGCGCGCCGCCCTCCGCCTCATCGACCGCCGTCGCGGGTCGGGAATAGTCCTCCATGCATGAATTGCTGTTTCTGTTATTGCCCGTCGCTGCGGCTTACGGCTGGTATATGGGGCGACGCAGCGCGCAACAGGACAAGCAACAGGAAGCGAGTCGCCTGTCGCGGGATTACGTCGCAGGCGTTAACTTTCTGCTCTCCAACCAGCAGGACAAAGCGGTCGATCTGTTTCTCGATATGCTGAAAGAGGACAGCGGCACGGTAGAGGCGCACCTGACGCTGGGTAATCTGTTCCGCTCGCGGGGCGAGGTGGATCGCGCGATACGCATTCACCAGTCGCTGATGGAGAGCGCTTCGCTCAACTACGATCAGCGCCTGCTGGCGATCCAGCAGCTGGGTCGCGACTATATGGCCGCCGGGCTTTACGATCGCGCCGAAGATATGTTCAAGCAGCTGACCGATGAAACCGACTTCCGCATCAGCGCGCTGCAGCAGCTGCTGCTGATCCATCAGGCGACCAGCGACTGGCATCAGGCGATAGAGGTCGCCGAGCGGCTGGTGAAGCTGGGCAAAGATAAGCAGAAAGGGGAGATCGCCCACTTCTACTGCGAGCTGGCATTACAGGCGATGAGCAGCGACGATCTTGATCGCGCCATGAGCCTGCTGAAAAAGGGCGAAGCGGCCGATCGTCAGAGCGCGCGCGTGTCGATCATGATGGGGCGTATCCTGATTGAAAAGGGCGAGTACGTTAAAGCGATCGATCATCTGCAGCGCGTGCTGGATCAGGATAAAGAGCTGGTGAGCGAAACGCTGCCGATGCTGGAAACCTGCTATCAACGGCTGAATCAGCCGGACGCCTGGGCAGCCTTTCTGCAGCGCTGCGTCGATGAGAACACCGGCGCGGCGGCCGAACTCTATATGTCCGATATTCTCGAGCGCCATGAAGGGCCGGAAGCGGCGCAGCTCTATATCAATCGCCAGCTGCAGCGTCATCCCACCATGCGCGTTTTCCATCGCCTGATGGACTTCCACCTGCACGAAGCGGAAGACGGACGCGCCAAAGAGAGCCTGATGGTGCTGCGCGACATGGTCGGCGAGCAGATCCGCACCAAGCCGCGCTATCGCTGCCAGAAGTGCGGCTTTACCGCTCACGCGCTCTACTGGCACTGTCCTTCCTGCCGCACCTGGTCTTCGGTCAAACCGATTCGCGGACTCGACGGTCAATAGCCGACCGTCGCGCCATTTTATGCCATAATTTTTCTTAGTTACAACATACTTAAGTGATATCCGAAACGTCTGCGCAGCAATGTGCAACTTGTCGCCATGCAGGCAGCGAGGGCGCCGCAAACGTTGTCCCTGGCGAGAGGCGCGGGTAGAATGCTTGCCGTTTGTCCCCTTTGTCTGTCGCCGTCAACTACGAGGAAATGCCATGCCTTTATCGTCAACCGTGACCGCGTCGCCCATTGTGGTCGCGCTCGATTATCACGATCTCAACAGCGCATTGCGTTTCGTCGACCAGATTGATCCGCACAGCTGTCGCTTAAAAGTCGGCAAGGAGATGTTCACGCTGTTTGGCCCGGCGCTGGTGAAGGATTTGCAGCAGCGCGGTTTCGAGATCTTTCTCGACCTTAAATTTCACGATATTCCCAACACCACCGCCCATGCGGTCGCTGCGGCGGCCGACCTTGGCGTCTGGATGGTGAACGTGCACGCCAGCGGCGGTGCGCGCATGATGAACGCCGCGCGCGAAGCGCTGCTGCCGTTCGGCAAGGAGGCGCCGCTGCTGATCGCCGTCACGGTGTTAACCAGCATGGACGCCGAGGATCTGCGCGGCCTCGGCATAACTCTGTCGCCCGCCGAACAGGCGGAACGCCTGGCGAAGCTGACTCGCGAGTGCGGCCTCGATGGCGTGGTCTGTTCGGCCCATGAGGCCGCGCGTTTGAAAACCGCTATCGGCGCCGATTTCGCGCTGGTGACGCCGGGCATCCGTCCGGCAGGCAGCGACGCTGGCGATCAGCGCCGCATCATGACGCCGCAGCAGGCGCAGCAGGCGGGGGTAGACTATATGGTGATCGGGCGTCCGATTACCCAGTCGGCCGATCCCGCCGCCACGCTGTCAGCTATTTTAACCTCGCTTAAGGAGTCCGCATGAGCCGCGACAATCCGCTGGTCTATTCCACCGACGCGGGCCGCATCGAGCAGCCGCAAGAGAAGGTCGAACGCCCGAAAGGCGACGGCATCGTGCGCATTCAGCGTCAGACCAGCGGCCGCAAAGGCAAAGGCGTCTGCCTGATTACCGGACTCGATCTCGACGACGACGCCCTGAACAAGCTGGGCGCGGAGCTGAAGAAAAAATGCGGCTGCGGCGGGTCGGTGAAAGAGGGCGTTATCGAAATCCAGGGCGACAAACGCGATCTGCTTAAACAGCTGCTGGAAGCGAAAGGGCTGAAGGTCAAGCTGGCGGGCGGTTAAATAAAAATCGGGCTACGTCTGTAGCCCGATGGTTATGTTGATACGCTGTGTAGCCTTTTATTATTAAAACGGCTTTGCGGTCATTAATGGACCTGATGACCGATAACACCGCCCACCGCCGCGCCGCCCAGCGTGCCGAGCGCGCTGCCGTGCGTTAACACCGAACCACCAATTGCGCCAGCGCCGGCGCCAATAGCGGTGTTACGATCGCGTTTTGACCAGTTGGAACAGCCGCTCAGCGCGACAACTAAAGTGGTAGCCAAAACAGCTGCGGTAATACGTTTCATGGTTGTTGTCATAACTTCTCCTTGATTGTGCTCACAGAGGCAACACACTCAGTATAGGTGTTTTTTTCCTCTGTTCTTATATCTACCCGTATTACGCCATCGCTTCTTCCCTGAAGATGCCGATATGCCTTTCACTATGGACAATGTTGTCTCGGGCAGATAAATGCAGTTGGCAAACAGATCCGCCCATTGCATGAGTGAATTCTAAGCCTTATGCAAATTTTCCGAAGATGGAAGATTCCTAATTCGCGCCACATTTTTTATTGATCAGCCGTTTTCCGCCTCTTTTCCAGCCAGTCTCTCCATAAGCTTTTTAGCCAGCGCCTGCACAATTCAGAGATCAATCTGAGCAGGAGAAAACAATGCTGGAACAACTCAAACAGCAGGTTCTGGAAGCGAACCTGGATTTGCCGCGCTACAACCTGGTGACCTTTACCTGGGGCAACGTTAGCGCGGTGGATCGCGAGCAGGGTTTACTGGTGATCAAGCCTTCGGGCGTCAGCTACGCCAGCATGCAGCGCGACGATATGGTGGTGGTCGATCTCGCCAGCGGCGAGGTTGTCGAGGGAAACAAGCGTCCTTCGTCCGATACCGCCACTCATCGCGCGCTCTATTTGGCCTGGCCGGAGATTGGCGGCATCGTGCATACCCATTCGCGCCACGCCACTATCTGGGCGCAGGCTGGCCGCGCGATCCCGGCCTGGGGCACCACCCACGCGGACGATTTTTATGGCGAAATCCCCTGTACCCGCGCCATGTATGACGATGAAATTCAGCGCGACTACGAGTGGAACACCGGCGGCGTGATTATCGAGACCTTCGCCCAGCGCGATCTCTCGCCCAGCGCCATTCCGGCGGTGCTGGTGAACTCGCACGGGCCGTTCGCCTGGGGACGCGACGCCCATGCGGCGGTGCACAGCGCCGTAGTGCTGGAAGAGGTGGCCTATATGGGGCTGTTCAGCCAGCAGCTGCGCGCCGACCTGCCGCCGATTAATCAGACGCTGCTCGACCTGCATTACCTGCGCAAGCACGGCAAAAACGCCTGGTACGGCCAAAAAGAGTAGTCCACCGCGCCAGCGATGTGCAAGATGACGTAAGCATCAACACGCAGGCGGCATCAACCGAAGGTTAAGGCGCTCCGCATCACCACGTGCCTTCGGGTATTGCCGCCTGCGTCCATTATTGAATAACCGCTAATCCCGTTAGCGATTTCACTGGTATGGCGACGCCGATCAAAATAACGAAACATACCGGTCACTAAAAATAAAACAGCGTTTCATTTTTACGATGAGATCACTGTTTTCCCTCGCGGCGACCCGTACTTTGCTGTCACGCCCTCGGGCATAAAAAACGCACCTCCCTCTGGACAGCAAAGGTGATCCCTTATGCATATCAAACGTGCTATCGATAAAATTCCTGGCGGCATGATGCTCATCCCGCTCTTTCTCGGCGCGCTTTGCCACACGCTGACGCCTGGCGCCGGCAAATACCTGGGTTCCTTCAGCAATGGTCTGATGACCGGTACAGTGCCGATCCTGGCTATCTGGTTCTTCTGTATGGGCGCGTCTATCAAGCTAAGCGCCACCGGCGCAGTCCTGCGCAAGTCCGGCACGCTGGTGATCACTAAAATCGCGGTGGCCTGGATCGTGGCGGCGATCGCGTCCCGCGTCGTGCCCGAGAACGGCGTCGAGGTCGGCATGTTCGCCGGGCTCTCGACGCTGGCGCTGGTGGCGGCGATGGATATGACCAACGGCGGCCTCTACGCCTCGATTATGCAGCAGTACGGCAGCAAAGAGGAGGCGGGCGCCTTTGTGCTGATGTCGCTGGAGTCGGGCCCGCTGATGACCATGGTCATCCTGGGTACGGCCGGCATCGCCTCTTTTGAACCGCACGTCTTCGTCGGCGCGGTCTTGCCGTTTCTGATCGGCTTTGCCCTCGGCAATCTGGATCCGGAACTGCGGGAGTTTTTCGGCAAAGCGGTGCACACGCTTATTCCTTTCTTCGCCTTTGCGCTGGGCAACACCATTGATCTCACGGTGATCGCGCAAACCGGCCTGCTGGGCATTCTGCTGGGCGTGGCGGTCATCATTGTTACCGGCATTCCGCTGATTATCGCCGACCGGCTGATCGGCGGCGGCGACGGCACCGCGGGCATCGCCGCATCGAGCACGGCGGGCGCAGCGGTAGCGACGCCGGTACTGATAGCGGAAATGCTGCCGCAGTTTAAACCGGTTGCGCCAGCCGCCACCGCGCTGGTAGCGACGTCGGTGATTGTCACCTCTGTGCTGGTGCCAGTGATAACTGCTGTCTATTCAAAACGCGTTAAGCGTTCTCGCGTTGCGGTTGGCCAGCGCGCGGCAATCAAGTAACCCCGCTTAAGCATCCCCGACCTCTAAGTCGGGGATATCTCTGGATTTTACTTTATAAATCAAACTCTCATTTGGTCTGGCCTCTCTCTGCATTACGCTGATGTTGCGTTTAACGCATCAAATAAACAGAGGATGAGACGATGACAGTAATTAACCAACCAACCTGCCGACTGTTCACCGAAGTGGGACAGACCACCCAGCTTGCCGCGTACTACGAAGAGGGCCGCCGCACCATGTGGATGATGCTGAGGGCGCAGCCGCGCCCCAGTTTCAACCATGAATTGATCGAGGAGATTATGAACCTGAGCTATGCGGCCCAGCGTTCCGGTCTGCCGATCGATTTCTGGGTCACCGGTTCGCTGGTGCCGCAGATGTTCAACGCGGGCGGCGATCTGCGCTTCTTCGTCGAGTGCATTCGCAACAACCGCCGCGAGGCGCTGCGCGCCTATGCGCGGGCCTGCGTCGACTGCATTCACTCGGCGGCGCGCGGCTTCGACACCGGCGCGGTCACCATTGCGATGATTGAGGGCAGCGCGTTAGGCGGCGGCTTCGAGGCCGCGCTGGCGCACCACTTTATCCTGGCGCAAAACAACGCGCGGCTCGGCTTCCCGGAGATCGCCTTCAACCTGTTCCCCGGGATGGGCGGCTACTCTTTAGTGGCGCGTCGGGCCGGAATGAAGCTGGCGGAAGAGCTGATATGCGAAGGGGAGTCGCACAGCGCCGAATGGTATGAGACGCGCGGTCTGGTGGACAAAGTGTTCCAGCCCGGCGAAAGCTACCGCTGCACGCGTACCTTTATCGATACGCTGCGGCCGAAGCTGAACGGCGTGCGCGCCATGCTGAAGGCGCGCCAGCGCGTTCTGCAACTGTCGCGCGCCGAGTTGATGGATATCACTGAGGACTGGGTCGATTATGCCTTTACGCTGGAGCCGAAAGACATTGCCTATATGGAACGTCTGGTGCAGTTACAAAACCGCCATAGCGCATCCTTGCGTAAAGCGGGCTAATAACGCGGAGTTTTAAACGCGGGCAGGATGCTTAGCCAGCCAATGCCCGAACTGTTCTGCGGGCATTGGTTTTGCGTAGAAATAGCCCTGACGCCCGTCCACGCCGTTGAGGAGAACAAATTCTTCTTCCGCTTTCGTCTCGATGCCCTCGGCGATGACTTCCAGCGTCAGCGCCTTAGCGACGGCGACAATCGCGCGCACCAGCGACTGCGAGACCGGCTGCTCATTAATATTGCGAATAAAACTTTGATCAAGCTTGATCGCGTTGATCGGCACGCGCGCCAGCTGCGACAGCGAAGAGTAGCCCGTGCCGAAATCGTCGAGATGCACCTGCGCGCCCAGCTCCTGGAACTGCTTCATCAGGGTCAGCGCCTGCGCTTCGTTTTCAATCAAGCAGCTTTCGGTCAGCTCGATATCGATCGGGCACTTCGTCAGTCCGCTATCCATCAGCGCCAGCTTGAGATCGCTGTAGATGCTCTGGTCGATCAGCTGTCGCGCCGAGACGTTGACCGCCACGCGTAGATTAATGCCTTCTTCGCGCCAGGCCAGAATCTGCCGCAGCACGGTCAGCATTACCCAGCGGCCGAGCGGCACAATCAGCCCCGACTCTTCGGCATAGGGAATAAAGTCGGCGGGCGAAACCATGCCGCGCTCCGGCGAATTCCAGCGCACCAGCGCTTCCGCGCTGCGCACCACGCCGTCGCTGTCGAGCTTCGGCTGATAGAACACCGTCAGGTGATCCTGATCGAGCGCCTTGCGCAGGTTGGTGTCGAGCCAGAGATATTCAAACACGCGCTGATTCATTTCAGAGGCGAAGACGCAGAACTTACCGCGCCCGTTCTCTTTGGCGTGATACATCGCGGTATCGGCGTTGCGGATCAGGCTTTCGCGATCCTCGCCGTGCAGCGGCGCCAGCGCGATGCCGATAGAGCAGCCGCTGTAGACCTCAATCAGGCCGATGCGGAAGGGCTGGCGCAGACGCTCAAGAATGCGCGACGCCATCGCCTCCAGCGCCGCCTGGCTGGTATGCTCCGCCAGCACCACGAACTCGTCGCCGCCGAGGCGCGCCAGCGTCTGGTCTTTCCCCAGACAGCTGAGGATCGCCAGCGACACCGCCTGCAGCAGCTGATCGCCGAACATATGGCCGTAGGCGTCGTTCACCTTCTTGAAATTATCGAGATCGAGGTAGACCACGCCGGTCTCATCCTCTTTCGCCAGCTCCAGCGCCAGGCTAATTTGCTGGTGGATCGCGTTACGATTAGGCAAACCGGTCACGGTATCGGTGTTCGCCATCACCCGCAGGCGCTCCTGAGCCCGTCGCTCCTCGGTTATGTCCGTTCCGGAACAGATGAGGAAAATTTCATTTTTCCCGCTACCGCTGTGAACGAACTTATTACGAAACAGAAAGAGTCGCTGGCCCTTGCGGGTCTTCACCCAGCGTTCCACCTCATAGGAATTGCCGTCGCGGAAGAAGCCGGCGATGTTGCGGCGCGAGGCGGCCGCTTCCTGTTTGGTCATAAACAGCTGGAAAACGTTGCGGCCGATCACTTCGTGCTCGTTGAGGCCGGTGTACTCCTCGCTGAGGCGGTTGAAGCGCTGAATATTACCGCGCTGATCGACAATCACGATCACCGAGTTGGCTTCAGAGACCACCTGTTCGGCAAACGAGAGCCCCAGCGTCAAATCGCGCGCAACGGCGGAGGTATCGCCCCAAGCGGAGGCGGTGCCGGCCCAGCTCGACTGGTTTACCTTGCGGCCGACGAAATGCATCGGCACCGGCGTGCCGTGCAGCGGCAGCGTCAGGTTTACGCTGGAGGTGATCACCGTCATGGCGCGCAACAGGGTGGCCTGCGCGGGCGTCAACGCAACGGCGATGTTGGTATGCGCGTTTTCATCCTCTGCGAAATGCAGGGCGTCGCTGTCGGTGGTCAGGCGCCAATGAGGGCTGGTCGTGCCAAACAAGGTATACAGCAACGTTTGCCCTTGTTCATCGGTCATGGAAAGGTCCTCCGGGGGAGTGCTCTACTGGCGTTATCTCATTATTTTATCAACAGTATTCGGCATCTCACTTCAGCACAAGATGCCAGCCAAATATATTTTCCGGTCTGATAAAGAATGGCACAAAAAAGCCCCGCGTCGCGGGGCCGATTTACCTGCTTAACAAGGACATTTTCCCAGCTTGCCTGCCTGACTGGGGAACCGGGCATCAAGACAGTAACGATGAAAATCGCGCTCGCTCATCGGAGCCAGATCCGGGTGTTGACGCTGCATATGCTGAAGATAATTTTGATAATCCTGCACGCCCACCATCAGCCGGAAGCTTTGCTGCACGCCGTGCCACAGCGTTCGCCAGCTGAAGCGCCTGGGGGCGTCGAGCGGGCGGCAGCGGGTAATGGTGTCGAGGCGGGCCGGACGGACGGCGCGGCGAATCGCATCAGACATGGTGAACCTCCTTACGCAGCGACGGCTCCGCTTCGTGCGTGGTCGGCACGTTGCTGCGCAGGGCGCGGCGAATCACGAAGAAGGCGGCGATCAGCATGGTGACCGCCACCAGCATAAAGAAGCCGCACAGCACGGCGTTAATCTGGTTGCTGAAGACGATGGTTTGCATATCCGCCACGCTCTTCGCCGGGGCGATAATCACCCCTTCGTCGATGCCTTTGCGGAACTTGTTCGCCTGCGCCAGAAAGCCGATCGAAGGCTTCTCATGGAAAATCTTCTGCCAGCCCGCCGTCATCGAGGTGATAAACAGCCAGACGGTCGGCAGAATCGTCACCCAGGCGTAGCGCTGCTTCTTCATCTTAAACAGCACCACGGTGCCGAGGATCAGCGCCATCGAGGCGAGCATCTGGTTGCCGATGCCGAACAGCGGCCACAGGGTATTGATGCCGCCCAGCGGATCGACCACGCCCTGATAGACGAAAAAGCCCCAGCCGGCGACCGCGACCGCCGTGCCCGCCATATTGCCCACCCACGAGCGGTTATTCGCCAGCGACGGCACCACGGTGCCGACCAGATCCTGCACCATAAAGCGGCAGGCGCGCGTCCCGGCATCCACGGCGGTCAGGATAAACAGCGCTTCGAACAGGATGGCGAAGTGATACCAGAAGGCCATCATCGCGCGGCTGTTGAAGACGTCGGTGATGATATGCGCCATGCCCACCGCAAAGGTCGGCGCACCGCCCGCGCGCGACAGCACTGAAGCCTCGCCGACGTCGCGCGCGATGCCCGAGAGCATCTCAGGCGTCACCACGAAGCCCCAGCCGTTAATGACCTGCGAGGCGTTCTCGACCGTGGTGCCGATCAGCGCCGCCGGTGCGTTCATGGCGAAGTAAACGCCGGGATCGATAACCGACGCGCAGATCAGCGCCATGATGGCGACGAAAGATTCCATCAGCATCGCGCCGTAGCCGATAAAGCGGATATGGCTCTCACGCTCCACCAGCTTCGGCGTGGTGCCGCTGGAAACCAGCGCATGGAAACCGGAGATGGCGCCGCAGGCGATAGTGATAAACAGGAACGGGAAGAGCTGGCCGGCGAAGACCGGGCCGCTGCCGTCGATAAAGCGCGTCACCGCCGGCATCTTCATCTCCGGCATGGCGAAGACGATGCCGACCGCCAGTCCGACGATTACGCCGATTTTCAGGAAGGTGGAAAGATAGTCGCGCGGCGCCAGCAGCAGCCAGACCGGCAGCACCGAGGCGACGAAGCCGTAAATGACCAGCACCCAGGTCAGCGAGGTCCCTTTCAGAGTAAAGAAGGGGCCCCAGTAGGGATCCTGCGCCACGTTGCCGCCGTAGATAATCGCCGCCATCATCAGCACAAAGCCGATCAGCGATACCTCTGCGATTTTGCCGGGACGGATAAAGCGCATATAGACGCCCATCAGCAGCGCAATCGGAATGGTCGCGGCGATGGTAAAGAGTCCCCACGGCGAGTTGGCCAGCGCTTTCACCACCACCAGCGCCAGCGCGGAGAGGATGATGATCATCACGCCGAGCGCGCCGAGCATGGTAATCACGCCGGCAAAGGCGCCCAGCTCCTGACGCGCCATCTCGCCCAGCGAGCGGCCATCGCGGCGGGTAGAGATAAACAGCACGAGGAAATCCTGCACCGCGCCCGCCAGCATCACGCCGACGAGGATCCAGATGGTGCCGGGCAGAAAGCCCATTTGCGCCGCCAGAATCGGCCCGACCAGCGGTCCGGCGCCGGCGATCGCGGCGAAGTGGTGACCGAACAGCACCCATTTATTGGTCGGAACATAGTCGAGGCCGTCGTTGAAGCGCTCGGCGGGGGTACGGCGGCGATCGTCTAACTCGAAAATATTGCGGGCGATAAACAGGCTGTAAAAGCGATAGGCAATGCTGTAGCAGGCGACGGCGGCCACTACCAGCCAGACGGCGTTAACGTGCTCGCCGCGGTTTAACGCCAGCATGGCGAATGCGCCCGCGCCGACTAACGCCACCGCTAACCAGATGACACTGGTTTTGACGTTCTTCATGACCTCACTCCTTGTATGAACCGAAAGGGACGTTCAAAGACAACGAGTCAAAGGTAATGTAATGGAATGTAAGTGAAAGTTAATGTGTTGAGAAGTGTGAAGCGGGGAACAAATTTAACATTTGTGTAAAGAGAGAGGTGAAAATGCGGGATAACAGCAATTATCCCGCATCTTTTCATGCTCAGACGGCCGGGCGGGCCACCACGCTGCGCGTTTCCATGCGCACTTCGGCGATGGTCACGTCGATCACGTCGGTCACGCGGAAGGCGACTTCACCTTTGATCTGCACGGTACCGCTCTCCTGGCTGCACACCAGTTCGTCACGCACTGCGTGGATAAAGGGCGCCGGAATAAAGGCGACCGCGCCATTCTCCAGCAGGCGCACGCGCATGCCGCCGCGTGAGACGTCGATAATCTCGGCGCTGAACTTGCGATCGGTCCCGGCGTGCGGCGCCAGCCAGCGCGCGTAAAGCCAGTCGCCGACGTCGCGCTCCGCCATACGGTTCAGGCGACGACGTTCACCCATGGTAGCCGTCAGCGCCTCATCCGGACGCGCGCCTTGCTCGCCGCGGATAATCGCTTTCAGCAAGCGATGGTTGATCATGTCGCCCGATTTACGGATCGGCGAGGTCCAGGTGGCGTACGCCTCCAGGCCCAGGCCGAAATGGGGACCTGGCTCGGTGCTGATCTCGGCGAAAGACTGGAAGCGACGGATGCGGCTGTCGAGGTACTGCGTCGGCTGCGCGTCGAGCTGACGACGCAGCTGGCGGAAACCTTCCAGCGTGGTGATGGCGGCGGCATCGACGTTGACGCCGTGGCTGGCCAGCACGGCGGCGGCCTGCTCGGCATTGGTGGCGTCGAAGCCGGTGTGCACGTTGTAGACGCCGAAGCCCAGCTTCTCGCGCAGCACCTTACCGGCGCAGACGTTGGCGAGGATCATCGCCTCTTCCACCATGCGGTTGGCGATGCGGCGCGGCTCGGCGACGATATCCAGCACTTCGCCTTTCTCGCCAAGAACAAAGCGGTAATCCGGGCGATCTTTAAACACCAGCGCATGGTTCTGACGCCATTCGCTGCGCGCCAGGCAGATACGGTGCAGCAGACGGATCTGCTGGGCGATCGCTTCGCTCTGCGGCTGCCATTCGCCGCTGTTCTCCAGCCAGTCGGAAACCTGGTCATAGACCAGCTTGGCTTTCGATTCGATCCAGGCGGCGAAGAAGTGCACGTCGTCGCCCAGCGAGCCATCCTGCGCCACGGTGACGCGGCAGACCAGCGCCGGGCGGCGCACGTTGGGACGCAGCGAACAGACGTCGTCGGAGAGTTCGCGCGGCAGCATCGGGATATTGAAGCCCGGCAGATAGTTGGTGAAGGCGCGCTGCGCCGCCAGCTTGTCCAGCTCGCTGCCTTCCGGCACGTAGGCGGTGGGATCGGCGATAGCGATAGTCAGACGCAGCGTGCCGTCGGCGTTCTCTTCAACATAGAGCGCGTCATCCATATCTTCGGTGCTGGCGCTGTCGATGGTGACGAAATCGAGCGCGGTAAGATCCTCGCGCGTCAGCTGTTCGTCCAGCATCTCGCCAAAGCCGACCTGCGGCGCTTCGCGCTCCAGGTTATGGCGCGACAGGGTGACCCACCACGGCGCCAGATGATCGTCGGCTTTAACGATAAATTCGGTCAGTTCGGCGTAGAAACCGCGGTCGCCTTTCAGCGGATGGCGACGCATTTCAGCAACGGCCCAGTCGCCCGCCTGGAAATCATGGCTCAGGCCACGCACCGGACGGCAGGGGATCGCGTCTTTTAACAACGGATGGTCTGGAACGATGGAAAGACGGTCATCTTTCTTCTGTACGCGGCCGACAAAGCGGCTGAGAAAGGGTTCGATCAGCGTTTCAGGCTCGGCGCTTTCACGATCTTTATCGCTGTGGATGATGGCGGATACCCGATCGCCGTGCATCACTTTCTTCATCTGCGGCGGCGGAATGAAATAGCTTTTCTGCGCGTCGACTTCAAGGAAGCCGAAACCTTTTTCGGTGCCTTTAACGACACCTTCTGCGCGGGGTGTCTGCGCGTGGAGCTTCTCTTTAAGCTGCGCGAGCAGCGGATTATCCTGGAACATAGTGAGTTTAGTTTCGTGGCCTAAGAGCGGCTGCTAGTTTTACGCGAATCAGGGGCGCGCGGCAAGGCAAAAGAGGGTAAAAAAGCCGGATTAACCGGCTTTTTACTAAGGAAACTCTGCGCTTACGCGATGCGCTGAGTCGGCAGAGAAACCGACAGTTCCAGCTTCACCGGAACCGATTTAGAGGTCGGCGTGCCGCTGATGTCGCCGAAGCTGTTCAGCGGAACCAGCGGGTTGGTTTCCGGATAATAAGCCGCGAGGTTGCCGCGCGGAATATTGTAGGGCACCAGTTTAAAACCGCTGACGCGACGCGAGATATTGTCGTTCCACAGGGTTTCGATATCCACCAGCTGACCTTCGGTAAAGCCCAGCGCCTGCATATCTTCCGGGTTGATAAACACCACTTCGCGCTGGCCGTAAACGCCGCGATAACGGTCGTCGAGGCCGTAGATCGTGGTGTTGTACTGGTCATGCGAACGCAGGGTCTGCAGCGTGAAAGGCACTTCCGCCACGTCCAGCGGGAAGAGCGAGGCGGGCAGGGCAGCGCTGCTGAACTCCGCTTTCTGCGTCGGGGTATTGAAGCGCAGATCCGCCGCCGCGTTGCCGAGGTAGAAGCCGCCCGGCTGGTCACACTTCTCGTTGAAGTCGGCGAAGCCCGGAATGGTAGCGGCGATATGGTCGCGGATCAGGTTATAGTCGGCGGCCAGCTTCAGCCACTGCACCTTCTCGTCGCCCAGCACCGCGTGAGCGATGCCCGCCACGATAGCGGTTTCCGAGCGCTGCGTTTCCGCCAGCGGAATGCCGATGCCTTCAGAGGCGTGCACCATGCTGAAGGAATCTTCTACGGTAATGAACTGGTTGCCGGTCGCCTGGGTGTCGCGCTCGGTGCGGCCCAGCGTCGGCAGGATCAGGCTCTCTGCGCCCGGCACCAGGTGGCTGCGGTTGAGCTTGGTGCTGATATGCACCGTCAGGCCGCAGCGCTGCAGCGCCTCTTCGGTGCGCGGCGAGTCGGGCGCCGCCGCGGCGAGGTTGCCGCCCAGCGCGATCAGCACTTTAATCTCGTCGCGCAGCATGGCGTTCAGCGCTTCAACGGTGTTATGGCCGTGCTCGCGCGGCGGCTCGAAGCCGAAGTGGCTGCCGAGCGCGTCGAGGAACGCTTTGCCCGGCTTCTCGTCGATGCCCATGGTGCGGTTGCCCTGCACGTTGCTGTGGCCGCGCACCGGGCAGAGGCCTGCGCCTTTCTTGCCGAGCTGGCCGAACAGCAGCTGCAGGTTCACGATTTCGCGTACCGTGTCCACCGAGTGTTTGTGCTGGGTGATGCCCATCGCCCAGGTGACGATAACGCGATCGGCGCTCTGGTAAATGGCCGCGGCCTCGCGGATCTGCGCTTCGCTCAGGCCGGATTGCTGCACGATCTGCATCCAGTCGGTGTTGTCGACCGCGTCGAAATAGGCTTCGACGCCGTGGGTGGTGGCGTTGATAAAGGTTTCGTCGAACAGGCCTTTCTCGCCGGCCGCCACGCGCGCGCGATGGGTCTCGAGCAGCGCTTTTACCATACCGCGCACTGCCGCCATATCGCCGCCGAGATTCGGCTGGTAATAGGCGGAGCTGATGGTGCCCGCTTTAGAGGTGACCACTTCCAGCGGCTTCTGCGGATCGGCGAAACGCTCAAGACCGCGCTCGCGCAGGGTATTGAAGGTGACGATCTTCGCGCCGTGATCGGCGGCGTGGCGCAGGCTATGCAGCATACGCGGGTGGTTGGTGCCCGGGTTCTGGCCGAAAACGAAGATCGCGTCGGCATGGTCGAAGTCGTCGAGGCGGATGGTGCCTTTGCCGACGCCGATGCTGCGCTTCAGACCGGCGCCGCTCGCTTCGTGGCACATATTGGAGCAGTCCGGGAAGTTATTGGTGCCCGCCAGGCGGCCGAACAGCTGATAGAGCCAGGAGGCTTCGTTGCTGGCGCGGCCCGAGGTGTAGAGCTCCATCTGGTTCGGGTTGTCCATCGCCTTAATATGCTGCGCGATGAGCGCAAAGGCGTCGTCCCAGCTTACCGGCTCATAGTGGTCGGTTTCGGCGTTATAACGCATCGGGTGGGTCAGGCGGCCCTGATACTCCAGGAAGTAGTCGCTCTGCGCATACAGTTTGGTGACGCTGTGCTGGGCGAAGAAGTCGGTGTCAACCACGCGACGCGTCGCTTCCCAGGTCACCGCTTTGGCGCCGTTTTCACAGAAACTAAAGGTGCTTTTGTTATCGTCGCCCCAGGCGCAGCCCGGGCAGTCGAAGCCGCGCGCTTTATTCATGCGCATCAGGTTGCGCATATTTTTCAGCGCAGCTTTGCTGTCTAAAACGAAACGGGTAGTGGCTTCCAGCGATCCCCAGCCGCCCGCAGCGGCGCGGTAAGGCTTAATTTTACGTTTGAATTTCATGGTGAGTGCAGGCTTATGTTTTTTGTAGGAAGTTTGTTATCAGGATATATCCTGACGGTGAGGGAAGTGTGCGACTGCAATCATAAGTTGTCTAATTGATTGACTTAATGGTGCGATAGCCGCCGTTTATCGTGCCAGATGCAAAATTGTGATTCTGTTCAAATTTTACTCTCTGGCAACCTGTTGATAACGGGAGTTACTGGCGCATCGGGTCAATACTTGCTCCTTCATCTCTTAGAGGGCGCACTCCATGAAACAGCTCACCAGCCAGATCCATGCGTTTGGCAAAGCGTTGATGATGCCGATCTCGGTGATTGCGGCGGCGGGGATCTTCCTCGGCCTCGCGGCCGCGATGCAGAATCCGGCGATTACCGGCGACGCCTTTGCCCAGATGCAGGTGCCGCAGCTGATTATCGGTTTCATCCGCAAAGTGGCGGGCGCGCTCTTCGCCAACCTGCCGGTTTTCTTCGCCGTGGCGAGCGCCATCGGCCTGGCGAAGGCGGAAAAGCCGACGGCGGCCTTCGCCGCGGTAATCGGCTACATCACCATGAACGTCGGCATCAGCGCCACGCTGGCGGCAAAGGGGCTGACGGCGGCGACCACCACGCCAGCCGCGCTGCAGCAGGCGGGCATGGATCAGACCACGGCGATGATGACCTCGGCGGAATATATCCAGATGCTGGGCATCTTCACCTACAACATGAGCGTACTGGGCGGCGTGATTGCCGGGCTGCTGACGGTGCTGCTGCACAATCGCTTCTATACCCAGCAGCTGCCGACCGCCATCAGCTTTTTCGGCGGGCGCCGCTTCGTGCCGATCGTCACCGTGGTTGTGCTGCCGCTGGTGGGCGTGCTGCTGGCGCTGATCTGGCCGACGCTGGGCGCGGGCATCGCCTGGGTAGGCGAGATGATCGGCAAAAGCGGACAGTACGGCGCCTTTCTGCTCGGTACGGCTGAGCGCATTTTGATCCCCACCGGGCTGCACCACATCCTTAATGAAACCGTGCGCTTTACCCCGATTGGCGGCATCGCCATCGTTGACGGCCAAACGCTGGTGGGCGCGCTCAATATCTTCAACGCGTCGCTGACCCATCCCGGCTCGGTGCCTGACGACGCGCTGCGCAACGCGACCCAGTTTCTCGCTCAGGGCAAAATACCGGTGATGATGTTCGGCCTGCCGGCCGCCGCGCTGGCTATCTATCACACCGCGCGTCCTGAACATAAGCAGCGGGTCAAGGCGCTGATGATGGCGGGCGCGCTGACCTCTTTCACTACCGGCATCACCGAGCCGCTGGAGTTCTGCTTTATTTTCGTCTCGCCAGTGCTCTATCTGCTGCACGCGCTGCTGACCGGTCTCTCTTTTATGCTGATGTCGATGCTGCACCTGATGATCGGCAACGTGCAGGGTGGCGTGATCGATCTGGTGGTGTTCGGCATTCTCGGCGGCAGCAAAACGCACTGGTGGTGGACGCTGGCGCTCGGCGTGGTCTATGCGCCGCTCTACTACTATGCATTCCGCTTTATCATCACCCGCATGGGCGTCGAGACGCCGGGACGTGAATCAGAAGATGAAAAGCCGCAGCAGGTGGCGGCGGACGAGCGCACAAAGGTGATTATCAGCGGCCTGGGCGGGCAGGCGAACATTGAGGATGTCGACTGCTGCTTTACCCGTCTGCGCGTCAGGGTGAAAGATATGAAAGAGGTGGTGGATCAAACGCTGCTCACCACCGGCGCCAACGGCATCAACCGCGTCAGCGAGCACGATATTCAGGTTATCTATGGTCCGCAGGTAGAGAAGATTGCCAACGAAGTTAAAAGCGCGCTCGGCGTGGCCTGAAGGATTTACGTCTACACTTAACAGACTGGAAGCGAACGAGGAGACGGAAATGTTTAAACATAAAACCAACGAAGAACGTAAGCAGGAAGGGGATGTCAGCAAGAGCGCGCCCGAAAGCACGCCGCACGTTCACAACGCCTATGAGGAGGACGATCATCCGGCGACCGATGCGCCTGCTGAACACGGCGAGATTCCTCGTACCCGTGACGATCATAATGATGACACGAAAGATCCGTACGAGGATCGCGAAAAAAAATAGCGCCACGACGCATTCCCACCTTGCTGAATCGGTAGGTGAAGGTGGGAATTACGTCATCATGACTGAAGGGTGAACTGCCAGGAGCCGATCGCTTTGCGTTCAAGTACCATAATCTTTTCTTTGCCGTCGATGACCACGAAATATTGCTCCTTGACCTTCAGGCGCTTAGGAAAATGTTCATTACCGTCATAGCGCACCGTGACTTTATTACCAAAAATCTCCACGTCTGCGCTGACATCGAACTGCGGAAGATAAATTTTATTTTTCACCTCTTTCCCCTTCTTATATTTAATTCATATTCTTAGCCGCGCTCAGCACGTCGCAAAGAGTGTAACAGCAAAATTCTTTTTTACTTGCTTGCAATGGCTGTCAATGCATGCGTAAATGAACGTCTGGTCTGATAAGCAGACAACCACATCCTCTGTTTCTGTCGTTTCTCTCATTTATGTTAGTGCCGCGCTTAAGCCTTTCTTTTGAGTTTTATCTCAATCTTACCGATGTGCCTCTGTAATTCAGCTATCCTTACTGAGAGGCACAAAGTAAAGGGATCTTATCTCTCATAACATGCTCGGCACGGTTAAAGGGTTTAACGCAGAAAAAGGCTTCGGCTTTATTTCGCCTGATGAGAGCGGCAAGGATGCGTTCGTGCACTTTTCTGCTATCCAGGGCAATGACTTCCGCACTTTCGACGAGGGGCAGAAGGTAGCATTCACTGTGCAGGATGGTCCTGAAGGTCCATCGGCTGCTAACGTCACAGGACACTAAAAATTATTTCAGTCATTATGTCTCTTCGCTGCCCGCAATGTCAGGGCTCGCAATACCGCCGCTCCGTTTTTGACATTAACGTCAAAAACCCGCTTGGCGCAAAATGTATTTTTTGTAAATCGGCCATGATTAAAATAAATCCGCAACCGATCGCTGCCTGATTTTCTTTTTGTTCATCCGAATTACCTTACTTATTCAAGGCCGCCATTAGGCGGCCTTTTCACGTTTTTAATTGAACGACTTGCTCACCGATTAAAAAACGGGCTGGCTAGTGGTCGGTAAGAATAATCCTGGTCAACAGCATTGACATCATCAGCAAGGTACCCGAAGATCTTCTTCAGGATGAGTCACTTTTTAAGTGGGTACAGGGAAAGGTGCAACATAATATTCCTCCACAAAGTTATGCTTTTATGTCATTGACAGGTAAAGAAAATAGACATTAAACAATTAATTTACCTCTGTAATCATGGAACCGATAATTATTAATCCCTCGCAATCCCCGCTAATCCCCAAAGTCCGCGCCGCACAGCCATCCAACGACTGATTTCTATCCTCCATCATCATTCTTCATCCTTAAAAGTCACACCTGAACCCGCCAAAATCTGTACATGTGTTAGTACATAAAATCGGTTACTCTTCAAAGCCACGCATTTTATGTACTAACGGTGATGGCATGGCGCTCACAGACAGCTACCTCCGCTCAGTTCTGGGCAAAGAGCATGAAAAGGTATTCGAGAAAACCGATCGCGATGGTCTCTCTATCCGCGTGTCAAAAAAGGGGAAGATAGTCTTCCAGATGCGTTACATGTTCGCTGGCAAGCAGCGGCGCGCTGATGTAGGTAGTTACCCGGCTCTGGGGCTCAAAGAGGCTCGTGACGAGCTGCTAAAAATCAGGCGGGCACTTGAGGAAGGTATAGACCCTCAAATGTACCTGGCTTCGCGGTACGAGAAGAACGTCAACGCAATGACGGTTGAAAATGTTATCCGCGAGTGGGACCGGGTTTATGCTCAGGCCAATATTAAAGGCGCGCCGGGGATAATTCGTTCGTATGAGATTCACGTCTTCCCCAAGATAGGCCATCTGCCACACGACTCTGTCAGCACGCATGCCTGGATAGAATTAATAGAAGGCGTACAGAAGAAGGTGCCAGGAATTGCCAGGCGCATCCTTACTTCCACCAAGCAGGCCCATTCGTGGGCAATGCGTCGCAAAATTGTAGAGACCGTGCCTGTAGAAAGCCTGAAGGCGCACGACCTGGGCATGAAGGTAAACGTCACTAAGCGCGTGCTGACTGATGATGAAATCAGAGTCTTGTATGAGGCTTTTGATAAGACCTCAATGCGCCGGAAAAACGTGTTGCTGATGCAGCTGGTGCTGCTGTTCGGTTGCCGCTCGGGTGAGATGATCCAAAGCAAAAGAGCGCATTTTGATTTTGATGAAGGGGTCTGGACGGTTCCACCTGAGAACCATAAGACCGGCAACAAAGGAAAGCCGATCAGGCGCCCAATAATACCTGCTGCGAGAGAAATGCTGGAAGAGGTTATGGCGCTCAGTAAGCATCCTGAATACCTGTTTCAGAGCGCACTGGCCAAAGATAAGGGAAGGGCACTGAATAGCGCCTCCGCGCTCGGGCTGCCCAAAACCATAATTCATTATTACCAGCGAACCAGAGGGGAGATCATGCCTCACTGGTCGATGCACGACCTGAGACGTACGGCGAGGACGCGGTGGTCATCAATAGCGCCACCGCATGTGTGTGAGGTGATGATGGGCCATACACTGCCGGGAGTGTGGGCTGTGTATGACCACAACGACTATTTAGATGAGCAAAGGAAGGCATACACAGCCTGGTGGGCGATAATGATGAAGATCGTGAACGGCGAAAGTAACGTGAGATCAATCGTCACCATGTAGCTTGCCAAAGCTTTCAATATCGCGCCTCAGGAACAGGCCGTGATGCGCTGGGTCAGGGAAGCCGCACATGCGCTTCTGGCCTGTTTTGCGATCACGGCTGTTCCAGTTCCGGATAGTTTTTACTGAGCGACGGAAAAATGCTGCAGTCTCTTCAAAAGTCATATATGGCGATTCCATATCTACTCCTTTGGCGGCCATAGCCAGGCCAGCACGATACAAATAAAAAGGGCCAGATTAGTGATAATCCAGCCCATGTCGGCTTCTTTCTGGTGGCTGTCATTTTGCCGCCCGCAACTCTTTGTCAATTTGCCTCACATAGTGAATTAACCATGATTTTGGCCGGAAGGTATTAGGCGGCAGACAGTCGATCGTTTTCGCATAGCGATCGAGAATTTTCGTAGTGATGCTGTCCCGATCAGCTCTGGGCTTTCCATCAATTGCGGCCAAGATATCGGACCTGCATTTGCGCGCTACCGCCCGGAGCGCGTTTTCAGTTTGCGGAGACATCATGCGATTTTCTCTTTAGCGAGGGGTAAGCACATTTCAGGGAGATTGGCGCGCACTAGCGCTTCAGCGAACGGCGGCGGAACGGCGTTGCCACAGCGAGCAACCTGCTTGTCTTTAGCGTACTTATTCCCGAGATAGTCGCGGTCAATAACGTACCAGGACGGAAAACCCTGAGCTGCGTATAGCTCATGCGGCTGTAGCATGCGCATACCGATATCAACGATCTGGTAATCAGTACCGTCAACTGTAACCAGGCCGAATCGGTCATTTGTTGTAACTGTGCCGAGGGGATCAGTAAGCCCCACGCCGCCCTTTTCATTTCCGTAATACTTCATCAGGAATGCGCGCACCTCGCCGACATGCTGGCCGCCAGCGGTTATTGTTGGCATAGGCGTATCAGTGCGCTGACCGTCTTTGCATGTACCCCGCAGCTTAACGAGATTGCTTGTTACCAGAGCATGGTGATCGGTAGTAGTGACGGTGTGTGCTGGTGCATCCATAGCAGCGCCGGGGCCGGTATAGTTCCCGCCAAAGTGCTTAGCCAGAAATGCCGATACCAGCGCAAATTTATTGCCGCCCGCGGTTACGGTGCCAACCGGCTTTTCGAGATTTAACACTCGCGGAGCCTGGCCCGCCCGCTCGCCATACCCAACCTGAATAAGCGTCGGGCAAATTATGTTGGTGCGATTCTGGGTCAGCAGAGTAAAGAACGGCTTATTAACAGGCCGAGGCTTCATCTGGAAAGTGGATCCGCCGGTGCCTGCAAATACTGGCGTGACTACCGCATAACCGTGTTTGCGCGTAATCGTCTGCAGTGGCTCCTCCATAGATTGCCCACGGAAGCAGTCATAATTGCCTTTGCTGGTAGTGTGATTACATTTGACGATGAAGGGAGTTGGATTATCGATCACAAAGCGCTCTATGCCGCGCGCGATGCGCTTCAGCGTGTTTTCTGCCAACGGTTTTCCGCGACCGAAAATACTGGGGCAGGGAATTGACCAGTCGATGCATTCTGCCGCGGTGCGCCATGGCTTCAGGTGTCCGGATTGAACCGCCAGGCTTTTCGGATCACCGTGTGATGGCTTTGGCCACGTTACTGGCTCACCGTCACAGCGCATCACCATGAAGAAGCGTTTTCGGATTGTTGGTGCGCCGAAGTCGCAGGCGCGTAGCTCTCGATATTCGACTTTATAACCTAATCCGGCGACCAGGCGGTGAGCTTCAGCGCTATGGCGGCCAATCTGAAGGAAGTCGCAAACCTCATCCAACGCAGGGTGATCGGAGGCAACCCCGGTGCTCAGCATGCCCACAAATGCCGCAAAGGTTTCGCCGGCGCGTTGTGGGTCAGGGCGATCTTCTTCCATCAGCAAGGGACCCCACGTTTTAAACTCTTCGACGTTCTCTAGCATCATGACGCGCGGACGCTTTGCCAGCGCCCAGCGAATGACAATCCATGCCAGGCCGCGAATCTCTTTCTTAACTGGCTTACTGCCTTTAGCTTTGCTGAAATGGCGGCAATCAGGTGAAAACCATGCGAGGCCAACTGGCGCGCCAGCTGTGGCTGCTACCGGGTCGATATCAAAAACTGATTCGCAGTAGTGCAGGGTGTCGGGGTGGTTGGTGGTATGCATGGCGATCGCATTGGGGTCATGGTTAATCGCGATATCTACGCTGCGGCCGGTAGCCATTTCGATTCCGGTACTGGCGCCGCCGCCGCCGGCAAAATTATCAACGATGATTTCTCTCATTGGACGCGCTCTCCGAATGTGATTGCGAGGGATTGTGCTGCATTGATGATTGAGCTGGAAGGCTGCCGCTCCAGCAGCATGCGGTTAATGTGATGCTTTAATTTGCGTTGGTGATCCGCATGAAGCAGGGCAATATTCGGTATCTGCTCAGATAGCAGGTTTACTTCTGCAGACCAGACATCATTTGACGTCACGGGCGGCTCTTCTTCCCGCTGAAATGGACGGAGTCGGGCAGCCGTTTTTTCGATCTGCGCTATAAAAGCAGCGCCGCGGGCTTCAAGCTCATCGCGGCTAACGTACCCCATTCTGGGCCCGCGCCACGTTTTATCGAACACGGCGATTGCCGCACCAAAGCCTGCTGATGATTCTGTCGGTTGCCCCGGTTCCGGTCGGTACCAGGCGGGGAGGTCGAAACTGACTCGACCGCGAACAAAGGCAACGTGATCTGCATCTTCTGGCCACCAGACTTCGCTGGTCGCCGCCTTAATGAAATAGACGTACCGGCCACCGAGTTCGCGCATCGCCATTGTGTGATTGATGATATGGCGCATTCCTGTGATGTACTGCCCATCCTGCTCGGTGGCGCGGCTGTATGGCGGATTTGCATAAGCTGCGCCATTAAGTTCCTTCAGGCGTTCATACCAGTTTTGCGTCAGGGCATTTTCTTCGGCTGTGTAATAGGCCTCGCATTTATGGTTTTCGCGATCTGCAAACAGGTCGAGTACGAGCGGGCCATAAAGCGAATTAATACCCCACCAGATGGTGTCAGGTGTGCGCCACTGGTCGCCAATCTGCTTAAGCTTATGAGTTGGTTGGACGCAGCGCCTCAAGCGCCGCAACATACGGGTTATTCATGCGAACTCCGGTAAACGAGAAAGGTTGCGGATGCCGGTAATCACGGTCGCAGCCATGGCTGTGCGCCGGGTAATAACTTCGACTTGATAATGCTTGCCGCGATAGGCGATGGAATAAGTGATGTGATGGTGCTTATTGCCCTCGCCGTACCTGGCTTTATGCGCTTCCAGTGCCTTGCTGGCGACGACGATATGGGCTGGTTCGGTGTCGCCATAGATGCGTTCTTTCATAGATTTTTGGCAATAAAAAACCCCGCCGCAGCGAGGTTAGATTGAATGGTTCGTTTATCTTCTTGGTGAGCCTATAGCTGTTTTAACCTGACTTTCTGCAACAGCCATCCCTTTCTGAGCTGCATACCAGAATTTGGTATTCTTCCCCGTCACCGGGTGCGGTTGCTCGATGTAGTTCATGTCAAAATGCTCACCATTGATAATGGCTCCACGGCGCAAGGCATCAGTCTCGTTAAACTCGATAGCTACGCGATGGATGAATACTCCCTCTTTAAAAACAATAACATCCGTCATTTACCTTCATCCTCCTGATAAACCGGGTCTGTTCCCCGTGGAAACTTCATCGACTCTTCCCTGTAGAACTTTAACCGCTCCTGAAAGTAGGAGCGCAACGGTTCCGGCTGCTGCATCTCTACTTCATACGCGATTACCGGCATGTTCATCCGCTCTTTGTAAGCCACGCCAGACGCCGCTAAATCGACGTTCATCCGGTCGCGCTCTTCTTTGCTGCATGCTGCGATATTGTGTGACATGAGCTTTCCTCCTCCGATGAGTATGCCGCTATTTCATGCGGGCTCCGTCCTGCTCATCGCAGAACTTTTCATACGCGAACACGAACGCTTCATTCTCACTATCGAAAAGGCCGTCTCTTAACCTGAACCACTCATTCCCGACGCACTCCATCACGTCCCAGCCGCCTTTGCGGGGCCAAATTACGAATCGAGCCGGGTCGTAGCGGTGAAATATCTCATTCTTGGTGAGCCTCTCACCCTTATCGAGCATGTAGAACGCTGCGCCGGCGCTGACGAGTTTGCGCATTTCAGCACCAAAATACTGTTTACATAGCCAGTAATTTAGCCGCTGATTTTGGCGAGGACAATAAAAAACCGCCCGGAGGCGGCTTTTTAATTTTTCACCTTACCCGTTACGGGTGTTCGTACTGCTCAAACGTACGCGGCACCGGGTCGCCAGGCTTGCGGAACATGGCATTGTCGTTTTTGCGCTCTTTCAGATACATCAGGGTTCGCTTAGCCTGATACTGGTCAGCCGGAGTGAGTGAGCCCGGCGCGCCGGCTTCACTTGCTGCTACCACTTTGGTCAGAATCTCGATACCCAGGCCGACAACTTCAGTGGTATCCAGAATCGCAGAGCGATACAGCGCGTTCAGGTTTTGCAGTTCTTCAATTTCCTGGTCAGTATATTCCATGATAAATCCTCTTTCAGTTGAGTGAGTTAGGCTGTGAATTCACTCATTCACAATACTCTAAGCACCTGATGATGACCAGTTAAATACTGTTTATTAATACAGTATTTTTGTGTCATAAATTTGGCTTAGTGCCATCGTTAGCTTTGCTACGCTCTTCCAGAAAACGTATCCGGCTGCGACTAGCCTGCTGGCGAACAGATTCGTAAGAGCGGTTAAGCTTCCGGGCTATAACTTTGGGTGGGGTGGTTGCTGCGAGTTCTTTCAGAAGGCCTATCTCATCCTGCGACCAGCGGCGGCCAAGGGTTAACTGATTGCCGCGACGCCGGTATTCAGGTGTTTGCATATTCTCTCCTGTGATTAGCCAATAGCCTCTTCAATCTCCGCCTTACGCAGCAGGTAAACATCGGTGGCTTTTTCGAGCGTGTCAGCCTCATTCGCCAGCATGCGTGCCGCGTATTTGTAGCAGCGGTCCAGACCGGCAACATTTTCCGCTTCAGCTGCTGCAGCGGTGAAATCGGCAAGCAGCTCGTCCGGCGTGCGCGCAGGTGGATTGGTGTTCGTCGCCGGGTTAATTTCGCGCTCGGGCTGCTGCGTTTCTGGCTTGCTGTTGATCAGGTTGTTGAGGTCTGCACGGCTGCGCGCCGGGGTGACGTCGCGTTCCGCGCGCTGCGCCGGCTCGAATTCATCCGGGGTGTAAACGCCGAGAATGACGTCAGGGCAGTAGAGGCGCGCCCAGTATTTGACGGCCAGATAAGCCAGCTGCTGCTTCGGCGCCGTTTTCCAGAGCGGGGAGTTTCGGGTGGTAACGTACTCCAGAAACAGCGGCTCGCCCCAGGTGATTTCCGTCTCGCCGCGCAGCACGGCGCCAACCCGGACAAACAGACCGCGCTCATTCGCTGCGTTAGCCGCGCCAGGCTTGAACTTCTCCCAGTCGCCACCGTACTCATATTTGAAGCGACCCTGCACGGCTGTCGAGCTGGTGATGACGGCGTTCACCAGCTGAGCTTCATAGCCGAGCGTGCCGTTAACGAGATGCGTTTTCTGCGCTACTGCGTACGGGTTCATTCCCCATTGCGCAGCCTGCAAAGCGATAGCGAGGCAGTCGGCCGGCTTGCCTGCCAGGTGGGCCGGGACGGTGGCTTTGCCCAGCGCCATAACTTCGGCGAAAGCCTGCAGTTTCTGCAGGCCGGTCGGGCTGAAAATTGCCGCTTTGGTGTCGGCCTCATTGACCGGCGCGTGCGTAATTTCGTTGCTCATGCGTAATCCTTTCTTTTGGCCCAGTCCGGGCGCGTGATTTCTTCGATGCCGCCCCAGTTACCGGTCAGCATGCATTCGTGATAGGTGTTCAGGTCGCGGCGGAAGAGGTCGTAGCCCACGGCAACATCATCCTCCTGCAGCTGGAAGGTGCGCACCGGATACCGGCCGCAGTCGATCGACTCGCTGACGGCGATGAAAACGAAAAGCGGGTATTCGCCGAAGTGCTTGCAGAAGCCTTCGCGGTAGTAGGCGTCCTGAACGTGATAGCGGAACTCTTCGACGTGGCGGGCGAAGCGGGACATATCAGCCACTTTTTTCACGTCGACGATGACCGGCTGTCCTGAAAGAAACTTGTCTGGCCGGATCCGGCAAAGCTCGCCGGTCTGTTCATCGTTCCAGTAGATGGATGCTTCCTGATGACCTTCAGCTTCCAGCAGCCAGCGCGCGGCCGGGTGGGCGAGGGCACTGGCGCGCATAAGCTTCAGTTTGCGGCCTTCCTCGGCGTTCATTACCGTCATGCCCAGCCCGGCACAGTCCTGCAGAAAGGCTTTTTCGTTCGCCTTGCCTTCATTAGTGCGGCGATTAAATTCGGGCGCCACGATGAAGCGGTGATCAAACTCTTCAGGCTCCAGCAGCAGACAGTGCAGGGCCGTGCCCATATCCAGTGCCGCTTTCTTCTCTTCGTCTTCCGGCGCCTCTTTACGCCACTGGAAGATGGCCGGGTTGATCGCGATGTCGTCCAGCTGCGATTTGCTGATGCCGGGGCCGCTGTGGTAATCCTCGTTGCTGAGGTCGAAGTAGATGCCAGGCTCCATCAGGCAGCCTCCAGATTTCCATGCCGTCGGCAATAAATCCCGATCGCCATGTCCCGCTTTGCCACCTTCACCAGCGCATCACGGAGGAAATTTTCGGCGGCTTCGTACTGCTCGTCGTCTTCGTCGACCAGCTCGACAGCGGGATAATCAAAATGCTTCGGCAGGAATGCGCACAGGGCGGTCATCAGCGGGTTAATCTTGTGCTGGTCCATCATCGCGTCGACTTCAGCGCCGATGCGCTCTAAATCGGTCTCAGAGAGGTTTTTCATAATCTCTTCGACTTCCTGTTTTGCACGCCATGAAAGTTTCACTGGTGCGCCCTCCGTAACAGCAGCATTGCCATGGCCCATTTCGCGGCGTCGCCGAACAGATGGGCCTCTCGTGAAAGTTCCTGCGCTTTCTGAAAGTAGCGGATTCTCATGGCTGGCCTCTCTGGTTCAGGGTGTCGATGACAGAACGCAGCCCGGCGCGCAGGCGGCTGACAAGGCGATCAAGTTGTGACGTGTTAAAGCTGAAGCCACCCATGTGGGTAGCCCCAGCGATAGCAAATGCTTGCATGGGTGATTCCTGTTGAATTTGTTTGGTATTGGTAAAAAAATGGCCCCTACATTCCTGCAGGAGCCAAAGGCGAATAACTCTCGTACTGCACTGCGGCTCATTACGCGTCTGGTGCAAATGCACCGTCATGACCTGTCGTAACAGGCCATTGCGGTGTCACTTAAACCACTGGGAGGCCAGATAAGCCGCGCCCGCGATTTTGTGCTCATGCTTCGGCTCGTAATCGACGAGGCAGGCCTTGATATTCAAAAGCGCCAGGTTGAGGTTTACGCCTTCCTTAGCGGTGGGGTATTCGCTCTTATCGAGACCGTTAAAGAACCACTGACTGATGAATTTGTTCCAGCGATTTCCCGTCTCTTTGAATTCGCCAGGCGTGTCGTTATAGGCCGGTAGAATTTTCATAGCTTTGCCGCCAAACACGATGTCGAGGCTGTTGATTTCAATGGGCTGCTGCATCGATTCACTCCTTAATTTGGGCGTAAAAAAAGCCGCTTAAGCGGCAAGTGATTGAATTTTTTCTGGCTAAACCTGAGAAGGGTGCCAAGGTTAGCTACCACTAACTAAAATTTAAGCGGAGTCTCCTAATGGGCCGGGTTAAGTTTCGGTGCCCTGAGTGCGGAGCACGCCGTTTTCAGTTCACCTTTCAAGACGAAAATAAACATACTCCGCATGGAGCTGTCTGTTCACGATGCGGGAAACAGGTCAAAGCCAGCAATTTGTACCAGCTTCACCTCGCTTACCGACGCAGAAACTGGAATGAAAGAGACTAGATTAGCGGTATGCTTTTCCCGCGCATCTTCTGCACTGCATGAATCTGACGGCCAGCTTCATTGCTGACTTTTTGGTATTTGGTGCTAATGCGGTGCTCTACGTACATTGATGCGCCCGCCAGAATCTGCTTGTGATACTCCGTCTCTGTATCAACCGCTTTAACTACGCGGTCAGCTGCCGGACGCTTGCACTGCAACACAACGCGGCTTGGAGTAGGGCGGTGCAGCACTTCTGCACTAACGCTGGCTTCACTCTGAAGGTGAGCACGGCGTTCACGACGACGACCTGAAGCTGAACCAGAAAATTGAGTTCTGCGTGTCATAGATACCTCCTGAGTGAATTTTGGCTGTGCGGTCAGGGTAACCAGCCCCATGCTTTCGACTGTCCTTTGCTATTCAGTCGTCGGCATTCACCGCACACCAAAACTCACGCTTTGGTACTAACTGGCTTTTCAGCCACGTAGGTGATCCGTCACCGTTGTTAAAAGAGCCTGCTATCCGTTTCGTACTGCGCCAGCGTCCTGCTGATGGGATAAAATTACAATAAAGTTTGTATGTTGTAAACAAGAAATATTGTAATAATGGCCGAATAGAACAAAGAACATTGTTTTTTAAGGTGATTTATTTTTTTGCGCCGATCGGCAGGCACAAAAAAGCCCGCTCAGTGGCGGGCTGGGGGATGAGGACACAAAAAAAACCGGCGCGACGGCCGAATAGAAATTAGTGGAAATTGGAAGAAAGATCTTGCCCTAAATCAATTAATCCTTGAATGGGGGCCGGATCTATGTCTGCAAGTGACTTGACTACAATTCCTATTTCTTTGCAGCGATTAAATACGCCTTTGTCATGCGTCCAAACCTCATCAACATTGAGAGATTTAGCTATAGCTATGATTTGCCTGTCAAATTTTACTTTATTAGCAGTATCAGACTGCATCATAAGTTTTAATTCTTTTATGGATGGCATCTGAGCACATTCTAAGGCTGCGATTTCATCAAAGCTGGCGATTTCAAAGCAAGCTTGCTGCTGAATCAACTTTAAATGAGTTTGGTGCTCTTTTTTATCAATTCCTACGAGGTATTCTGCTAAAACAGGGGTGGGAATGATTACCGAACCGCCACTGCTTTCGATCATATCGATTAAGGCTTCGACCCTTCTTGAGGGATCAGGGATTTCTAATCCATTTTCAGGGTTAGTTAGCTTGCATCCATCTTTCATACCTGTGATGGCTTGCACCAAAATGTTGGTATCGAATATTATTCGCAATTTAGCGCCCTTAAAGCTTTCAAGATGGCTTGAGCGTCATCTTCTTCTTTCCATTGATTACCAGAGGCATTCTGTAATGCCTTAAAAGCAGTCTTCAAATTGGATTTTTCAAGAACTTCGTAGGAGTCAATTATTAATTTTTTAAGCTTCCATTTGCCATCTTTTTTTATCCATTCGCTATCACCTGAAACTCGCAGTTGCTTGAAAAGGAGGGCACCTAACTTAGCAGCTAGGGCTGGTGTAGCTTCGCAATAATAAGTCTCTCCATTGGCGCCCTCAAGTTTAACTGGCGCCGAATCATCCTTACCACCAACATTATAAAGTTTCCCTTGAACCCGGCCTTTCTTTCTGATGACCAATGGCGCTTCTTCAGTAAATGATGGGAATTCGAGGATGGTAACTTTATCTTGATTAATTATTTTGGCTTCAAAACCGTCCTGGGCCAAAAGAGAAACCAATTTTAAATATGAGCTTCCAGATGTAGCTGCTTGTGATATTGAGCGTTGTATAACCGCATTATATGAGCTTTGGTTATCAACCCAAGTGTTCAGACATGCTGACCCCTCGCTCACATCTTTAAAGTGAACGGCATCTACCGATCCATATAGGTCCGATAGTGCTGATAGATACTTGCCAAGACGCGCCATACTAAGCTCGCTTGGGCTTGTTCCATCAAGCTTTAAGGTCAGGCGGTTATCTTTGCCCATGGATTATTTACAGCCTCAACATCAGATTAAAAAGGGCCCATTATCACAATTTCATTGTTGTGCATCACTGATCTGCCGTCAACGCGTTTGTGCTCAAAAAATTCATATCTTTGAACTCACCCAAACGTCTCTTCCGGCCACTAACCTGCAGTGATCGCAATCACCGTATTCACAACTCCAGCAGCTAACAGAACAAAGCTCGGAATCAGGTAGTTTTTGTCACGCTTCTTGCGAGCCAGGTAGAACATCGCGAAAGAAATGCAGAACATCGGAATCGCTATCTTCGCAAAAACTGACATGCCATCTCCTTAGCTAAACGTCTCTTCCGGCCACTGAGCCTTAAACCAGCTTCATTTTCGTTTCGATCGCGACGCCAAGCACCTTGCAGTTCCCGTTAACCGGGACCATAGGCCACTGAGGATTCAGGCCCTTCAGGTACTTCTGGCTGCCGTCGATAATTAGCTTCTTGAACGTGGCTTCG
>Ga0157361_1000106_pt1 | contig 46413 bp, 48 predicted proteins | sample AttlaeALBM2_FD_111481 | JGI IMG/M metagenome (GOLD analysis project Ga0157361, IMG submission 111481) | Fungus gardens microbial communities from leaf cutter ant in Ribeirão Preto, State of São Paulo, Brazil - Atta laevigata ALBM2 | ecosystem: Host-associated > Fungi > Mycelium > Unclassified ...
CAGAGCGCCTGCTTAGTGAGCATCCTGACTATGCCCGCCTCACGCAGACCCAGCTCAGCGCAATCGTGCAGAGCGACCCTGGCTACAAAGCGGTGGCGGCGCAGTGGGGCACGGGCGGCACCTGGTCGATGGCGATGACCGCGGTGGCGGGCGCGCTGGGCGGGCTGAGCGCCAGCAATCTGGGCGCCGCAGCGGGCGGCGCGATGGCGCCGTACCTTGCTAACGCCATCAAGAAAGCCACGACAACCTGGGACGCTCAGGGTAACCCGCACACTGACGTGCTGGCGAACACCATGGCGCACGCGGTCGCGGGCGCGGTGCTGGCGCAGATAGTGGGCGGCAGCGCGGCGGCAGGCGCAGCGGGAGCGGCAGGCGGAGAGCTGGCGGCGAAAGCCATCGTGAAGGTGATGTATCCGGACACGGACATTCGCGACCTGACGGAGAGCCAGAAGCAGACGGTGAGCGCGCTGAGCCAGATGGCGGCAGGGCTGGCGGGCGGGATAGCCTCGGGTACGGCGCTGGGAGGCGGGATCGGGGCTGGGGCGGGGAAGAATGCGGTTGAGAATAACTCAATAAGTGCTGTTTTTCAGGCGGGTAAAATAGCTGTTCAAGGATGTGCGGAAATCGGCCCCTGCCGTAATGTGCTGGTTGAAAAAGGGCTGGGTGCGTTGCTGGGTATAGGCGTGGCTAAAACCGCTCTGGATAACCTGTCTTCCGAAGAGCAACGATACGTTCTTGGCGTGGCGATATCCGGCCGGGCTGACCTGATAGAAAAACTGACGGCGGAAGAGCATGCAGCTTATGACTATCTTATTGAGCAAGATAAAAAAGGAACGTTCTCGTTAATCTCTGCCCAACAGGGTGCTTCAGATGATCATTCCTCCTCAAAACCTAATCTTGGTAAGGATCTGACTGATGCAGAGAAAAGCGAGGTAGGCGGAACCGGATCAGGTACTGGCACACCACCACCGCCAGAAAATGCCCCTCAGCAGCAGAGTAATAAACCTGTACAGAAACTAAATCAGAAGCAGGAAAGCTCAATCAAAAACATTGATAACCTAATCAAAAATTCGGTTAAAGATCATGATATCACTGGCACACTAAAAGATATGGATGGTAATCCAATTATAAAACCTGATGGGAGTGGAAAATATTGGAATCACATGAAGGAAATGCAAGATACTCTTAATGGATTGAGAAATCATGCAAACACGTTGAAAAATGTTAACAACCCTGAAGCACAAGCTGCGTATGGAAGAGCAACTGACGCTATTAATAAACTTGAATCAGCAATAAAGGGATATGGGATATGGGATATGGGATATGGGATATGGGATATGACAACGTTTAGAGAACTTTTGCTTATCAATAAAATTGATTATAAAAAAAAGAACCACTCATCTTTAGATGAGTGGTTTAGCGGAGTCTTGGATATTTCTCTTGACAAATTAGATGTTGGGGATCTCGCCCGAGCAATAAGGCAAGGCCTATTTTTGGCAGAAGTCTTACCAAGAGCTGAAGTTATCTTAAGGCAGGATCCGTTGGCTGGAGAAGACTATGATGGACAATTGATATCTTCTATAGCTTCTTTAGATAGTAATGAGACAAACTCCGTATTGCCTGCTCTTCGGCGTATTAGTTCTTTTTTAAATGAGCTAGATAAATCTATTTTTGATAACCAGATAGTTAAGGATATAGAAAAAATAGACAAATTTTCTCATGCTTGAAAATGAATTCCGGCAATTTTAATTTTTTTAATTTATGATCAACCGTTTACTAATGTTCTTCGTCTGCCACTTTACCGTATCCGGATATATCAGAACCTAATCCTCAACGAGTCATTGTCGGAAAAAAGGGCGAGGCTTATTATACAAATGAGCATTATAAGACGTTCATAAAAATCAGGTTATGATGTGATGGGTGTATTCAAATTCGCAAACAAAACAGTATGTTATAATGGTGGTGAGGTGTTTGTAGCTAGGATGGATCCAACAATCGCTGCTACTGATGAATTACTAAGATCTCTTTATTACTTACTTTGGTTTCCTGAGTATTTTAGTCTCAAATGGAACTCTCTCTATGATTGTTTGCGTAATCTAGACTTGATAAGTGCAAAGAAAGTAATGAGCGTGCATGAGTCATTGTCAAGCATTCCTGATGCTGATCTATGTGCATATTTAGAGATATTAAAAGGTTCAGTCCTTGATTGGATCAATGAAAAAAGGCATCAACTAGAGGTTGTTTTTCATAAAAAAGTTAAAGAAACAATCGACAGGTTTTTTATCATCTTGCCAGTACTATTGACTAAATGAGCGATGCCGGCTTATGCCGGAATCGCTGCTTTTGATGCGCCCATATATAAACAATCGGCTTTATAACCTAGATCTCGTGTGGATCAGCCTGCAAAAGACGCAACCCGATCCCACATTCCCTACCGCAACGCATACCACTCTTTATGCTTCAGCGGATTCATCGCCGCACCAATAATATCGGAAACCACGTTCACCAGAATCACCAGACCGCCAACCACCATCACGCCTGCGGAAATCGCCGCATAATCCTGCTGACGAATCGCATTAATTAGCCACCGGCCCAGACCAGGCCAGTTGAATACCATCTCGGTAATCATCGCCAGCGTCAGCATCGTCGAAAACTGCAGGCCCAGACGCGGGATCACCGGCGGCAGCGCATTATGCAGCACATGACGGCGGATCACGGTAAAACGCGAAAGCCCGCGCGTGGCGGCCGCCTTCACGTAGTTCTTATCCATCACCTCGCTGGTGCTGGCGCGCAGCAGGCGGATCACTTCGGTAGCAGGGGCGACCGCCAGCACAATCACCGGCAGGATCATATGCGTCAGCACGCTGACCAGCATCTCATGACGCCACGGCGACGGGCTTAGCCAGGCGTCAACCAGCGCAAGACCGGTAATATTTTGCACTGGATAGAGCAGATCAAACCGGCCGGATACCGGCAGCCAGCCGAGCGTCAGAGAGAAGAACAGCGTAAACAGCAGCGCCAGCCAGAATACCGGCATCGAAAAGCCGAGCAGCGCCAGCGCGCTAATCACTTTATCCTGCCACTTATTACGCGTCACGCCGGCGCAGATGCCGAGCGGAATCCCGGTCAGCAGCGCCAGCACAAACGCCAGCACGCACAGCTCCAGCGTGGCGGGGAACACCTCGCGCAGCTGCAGGCCAATCTCCTGGCCGTTGGTGCTGGAGACGCCGAAATCAAACTGCAGCATGCCGCTGAACCAGAACCACCAGGCATCGAACAACGAGGCGCCTTCCAGCGGCGCGTTGGGCGTGAAATAGCTCAGGCTAAAGCCCACCAGCGACAGCAAAAACAGGGTAATTACCAGCAATAACAGGCGACGCAACATATAGATGATCACTTACGGCTCCTCACGCTCATCACGGTAGACGCCGGCAAAAGAGGCGTTGCCGAACGGACTTAACACCAGGCCTTTAATATCGTGGCGGTAGGCCTGCAACCGCAGCGAAGAGGCGAGCGGCAGCACCGGCAGATCGCGCGCCAGCATCTGCTGCGCCAGGTGGTAGTTCTCAATGCGGCCCGCCAGCTGCTGCGACAGCAGCGCCTTCTGCAGCGCTTCATCGAAGCCGGGCGAGCACCAGTGCGCATAATTAGTCTGCGAGCGAATCGCCGCGCAGCTCAGCAGCGGGCGGAAAAAACTGTCGGGATCGTTGCTGTCGGTCGCCCAGCCAGTAAGGGTGAGATCGTGGTTCATCGCCATCAGCTGCGCTTCCTGAAAGCGGCCCTCTACCGGCGCGATGCTCACCTTAACGCCAACCTGCGCCAGATCGGCCTGCAGCAGCTCCGCCGTTTTCAGCGGGCTGGGGTTCCAGGCCTGCGAGGCGGAGGGCACCACCAGGCGCAGATGGAGATCGGTAATGCCCAGCGACTCAAGCATCGCGCGCGCTTTTTTCGGGTCATACTCGGTGACGCGCGCTTCGCTATCGTAAGCCCAGGAGGCGCGCGGCAGCACCGAGGCAGCGGTTTCCGCCGTACCGTAGTAGATCGACTCCATCAGGCGTTCGTTATTGATCGCCAGCGCCAGCGCGTGGCGCACTTCCGGACGGTCCAGCGGCGCTTTGCGGGTGTTGAACGCCAGATAGGCGATGTTCATGCCGGGGCGCAGCATCATGCGCAGGCGAGGATCGTCGCGCAGGATAGAGATCTGACTGGCGGCGGGATAGGCGAGCACGTCGCACTCTCCCGTCAGCAGCTTGGACAGGCGGCCCGTTCCGCCTGCGCCCATATCGATCACCGCCTGCTGCAGGCGCGGCACGCCTTTCCAGTAGGCGGGATTACGCGCCAGCCGAATATACTGTCCGGCGCGGTATTCGCTAAGCTGGTAAGGACCCGTACCCACTGGCTGGCGATCGAGCTCTTCCTGGCGGCCGCTGCGGGTCAGCTGATCGGCATATTCCGCCGACAGCACCGGCGCGTAGTGGGTCGCCAGATGCCAGAGAAACGAGGCGTCCGGGCTGTTGAGCCGGATTTCAACCGTATTGCCATCGAGCTTTTTAACGCTCTGCACCGAATCGGCGAACTGCAGGCTGTCGAAATAGGGGTAATTGCCGCCGTTAACGTTGTGCCATGGATGGTTGCGATCGAACATGCGGGCAAAGCTGAATACCACGTCGTCGGCGTTCATTGCGCGCGTCGGCGTAAACCAGGACGTGCGCTGAAAAGAAACCTTGCTGCGCAGGTGGAAGCGGTAGGTCGCACCGTTATCGCGCACTTCCCAGGAGGAGGCCAGATCGGGCACCAGGCGATAGGTATAGGGATCGACATCCAGCAAACGATCGTAAAGCTGCGCGGCGAGGGTATCGACGGCAAGGCCGCTGCTCGCCATCTGCGGGTTGAAGGTATTCAGCGTGCCGTTGACGCAGTAGACGAAGCCGCTGTGGCGAATATCGCGGCTCTCTGCCGACCAGGCAGACGCGCTGAATACGCTGAGGATAAGCATCAGCGACGGGATTAATTTTGACATAGAACTCAACGGTGTTCGGGCAATAGGCTGAGTGTATCGCAAAGGCGGCGATGTCCCAAAATATGGTGACGCGGCTGGGGGGATTTTCGCCAGAGAGCAGAAAATAGACACACCCTTGCTGTGGTAATGAGAAAAATTCTCAATTAGAGCTTTACAAGTGAGAACAAGAATGATTATTATTTCATTGCGCTTCAGCGGTGGCTCTACCGGTGAAGCGCACGACATTGCTCACATTGCTTCCAGTATTGTTGCCCGCGCAAGCGGGCTTTTTTTTGCGCGCCATTCTGTCTCTCTAAACCCTGTTTCGCTGCGCTACGCAGTCTCTCCCCCTGATGAACGCTATCGCCTCTTTGAAAGGCCAACAGCAAACAGGGTAGGTTACTCGGACTGAGCAGGTGGAGCGTGCAGCAGTTTAGCTGGCTGTTGGCAAAATATTCTTCGCGTTGTCATTGCATTAAGGCACAGAGGATAAGATAGAGATCTGTTCAACTGTTCTGACTGTAGCGGTTTCTCATGGGTAAAAGGGATAAAAACAGCCTTTATAACGAATTTTTAATTTTGCTAGCCATACTGTTTGCTGGCTATATCGGTCTGGTAACAATTTTAACTTTCATCACCCGATTTCAGTTCTTTATTCATATAGCCGCGCAAAGGTTCTCTTCATTTTTTAGTTAACCGCAGGCTTTGAATATCCAGCGGTAGGCCAGGTGCAGAAAATGTCTCAGGGTTTCGAAAAAACCGTTCACTTCCTGGTCCACCAGACACTGGCCAGTTTCAAGTGCATTATTTACGCTATCTCTGTGATGAATAATTAATATAACGCCTGCTATCATCACGAATACCGCCATTGCCACCAGCCCGAAGCCGCGAAGAGCAGGTGATCCGGATACCCTAAATCTTGTGGTTTTTTTCATAAAATTAATCATAAGTATAAGTTGATCCCCAAAATGCGCGTTACATATGTTGACGGTAAAGAGTATGGCACTCATCAGGACCTTTAGTTTGCGCTTCGCTTAACCGATTTCCGGGATAAAAAATGGGAGACGACGTATCGCAGGCGTTTTAGTCATATCGAGGTGCAGAAAAAATTTTTGATGCAGCATCAGACCAGCTTTTCAAAAAGTGAGCTATTTGACAACGTCGTAGTGAAAGAATAACAGGCAGGTAATTCTCCTGTTTCTTCCAGCTGATTGGCGCCACCGGCAGTGAGACACACCCACCTGTCAGGATACGCTTGTTTCTCAACATGGCACCCTTGTTCGACATCTCTGTCCTCTCTTGCGGCGCATCTGAAAGCAGAGCCCGCCCCCTTTTATGCCGGCTGGCAAATGATGCCGACGTCAGTACATCTGTCTGCATCATTTTATCAGTGCGACAGAAGGCTACAGGCGGGAGCCTTAACGAATGTTCAACTGAAAAATAATCAGCGATTTTAGATATTCTCATATGAGAATGATATTTTCTTTTGTGAATGCTTTCCGTATAAATAGTTAATTTAAATCGGTGAGGATATAACTCTTTTCAATCACTGTCGTTAATAAGGGTCGCCGACCTTCTTTTTATTCTGGCACCTTGTTTTTTATTGTAATAATGAACTTTCTGGCGAGGGCTTCTCTTGCATTTAATTCTTATGTCGCTCGGTTTGCGCGTTCAAACATTCCATTTTTGATGGCTTGATCAGGTTGCGTTATTTACGTCCGGTTTAACTGTTTGCAATTACTATCCCGGACGGCAGGATGCCTCTGCTTATTTATTGGTGGGCAAATGGCGTATCGCTTTTATATTGCCTGCACTTCCTGCCTGATGTGGGGAAGGCTTCCACCCCAACGCTTGCAACCACTCAGGTTCAGGCGGTTATGTGGGATCAGACGTCCGACGCCAGCGACTTCACCAGGAATAGGGCTGATGCTGTCATAGCCGCATACACCACCGATATTGTGGAAGAGATCAAGTGCTACACTTTGGGGAGCACTTATGTTGGGGCAGTGACATTATCTGGGAAGCAACGGCCGCCTCTGGGTGCATCGCTGATGCTGAACATACCGACCTCAAGACCGGCCTCTGGGTCTCCCGGGGCTCGCAGAACGCGACTATACATCTAACCCTCGAGTATTCAGGCAACGGCGTTACACCGGGTCGATATACGTCCTCTGTCACCGCTATCCTGACCTGCGAGTAACCGACACCAGACAAGCGGCTTATCTCCAGCGTCCTGCCTGTTTCTACATAGCGGCGGCAGAGAAACGTATGCCTCTGAACGCCCTGTTCGGTCCAGACTGCACCGATGCCCAGCGGGCAGAGATATCTTTCACCCCTTTGGCCTTCAGGTCGCATACCAGGTCAACAAACAGGTTCGCAGATGGTCCGCAGACCAACAGCCCGACGCCCGGTTCAGGGGCGCCAGGCTGCCCTGAATAACGGGACGTCGCCAGTCGCCTGAGCGGGCCAACGCGGTTCAGGCGTCTCGCTGGCGACGCGTTTAAAATGGAATGCGGGATACCATCACGCCTTTTCTATCCCGTGCTTCTTCACTATTGCCCGCAGCTGATGATAGGTCACGCCCAGCAGCTCCGCGGCGCGGCGCTGGTTATATTTCGCCTGCTGCAGGCTGGCTTCCACCAACGCGCGCTCCTGCTGGTTCTGCCACAGCCGCAAATCAAGCGGCAAAGCGGGCAGGGAGCCTGAAGAGTCATCCGGCGCGGCGGCCGTCGGCAGTTCGCGCGGCGCAAAGGGATTGATAATAATCCGGTCGAGGGGTTCGTCGCTGCTGTGATGACGGTACACCGAACGCTCCACCACGTTTTTCAGCTCGCGCACGTTGCCTGGCCACTGATACGCCAGCAGCGTCTCCTGCGCCTCGGGCGTAAAGCCCGGAAACAGCGGCAGGCCCAGCTCGCGGCACATCTGAATAGCGAAATGCTCCGCCATCACCAGAATGTCGCTGCGCCGCTCGCGCAAGGGCGGCAGCTGCACCACGTCAAAGGCGAGGCGGTCCAGCAGGTCGGCACGGAATTTTCCTGCCGCCGCCAGCGCGGGCAGATCCTCGTTGGTGGCGCACACCAGCCGCACGTTAACCTGCAACGCGTGATTGCCGCCGACGCGCTCCAGCTGGCCATACTCGATGACGCGCAGCAGCTTCTCTTGCACCAGCATCGGCGCCGTCGCCAGCTCGTCGAGAAACAGCGTGCCGCCATCCGCCCGCTCGAAGCGGCCCAGATGGCGCTTCTGCGCGCCGGTAAAGGCGCCCGCCTCATGGCCGAACAGCTCGGAGTCGAGCAGATTTTCGTTCAGCGCGGCGCAGTTAAGCGAAATAAAGGGGCCCTGCCAGCGGTCGGATAGGTAGTGCAGACGGCTTGCGATCAGCTCTTTGCCGGTGCCGCGCTCGCCCACTACCAGCACCGGCTTCTCCAGCGGCGCCAGCATGGATACCTGCTCGAGAACTTCAAGAAAGTTATTGGATTCGCCTAACAGGTTATCGTTGCTGTCTGCCATGATGAAATTCACCACCTCTTAATCAATTTAACTACCTTACGCGACCTGTGCGACGCTGTAAAATATAAATGGCTATATAAATCAGAAAGATAAAAACTGGCACGCCTTTTGAATATAACAATCAGCGCATGGCGCACCAACATAATCAAAGAGGAACATCATTATGGGTATTTTTTCTCGTTTCGCCGACATCGTTAACGCCAACATCAATTCGCTGCTGGAGCGTGCGGAAGATCCGCAGAAACTGGTACGCCTGATGATTCAGGAAATGGAAGACACGCTGATTGAAGTACGTTCCACTTCGGCGCGCGCGCTGGCGGAGAAAAAACAGCTGAACCGCCGCATCGAACAGGCGGAAATCCAGCAGGCTGAATGGCAGGAAAAAGCGGAGCTGGCGCTGCGCAAAGAAAAAGATGACCTGGCGCGTGCGGCGCTGATCGAAAAACAGAAGCTGACCGACCTGATCGCCTCGCTGCAGCAGGAAGTGGTTCACGTTGAAGAGACGCTGGAGCGCATGAAGGGCGAAATCGGCGAGCTGGAGAAAAAGCTGAGCGAAACCCGCGCTCGTCAGCAGGCGCTGACCCTGCGTCATCAGGCTGCTTCTACTTCGCGCGACGCGCGTCGTCAGCTCGACAGCGGCAAGCTGGATGAAGCCATGGCGCGCTTTGAATCTTTTGAGCGCCGCATCGACCATATGGAAGCAGAAGCGGAAAGCCAGCGTTTCGGCAAGTCGAAGTCGCTGGACGCGCAGTTCGCCGATCTGCAGGCCGATGACGAAATCAGCCAGCAGCTGGAAGCGCTGAAAGCCAAACTGAACCGTAGCGAATAACACTATTTGATCTGCGAGAGTGATTAAGGAGAGTCAATGAGCGCACTTTTTCTCGCTATACCGCTGACCATATTCGTGCTGTTTGTCGCGCCGATCTGGTTATGGCTGCACTACAGCAATCGCCGCAGCGGCAACGAACTGTCGGCAGGCGATCTTCAGCGCCTGCAGCAGCTGACGCAGGATGCGGAACGTATGCGCGACCGCATCCATGCGCTGGAGTCTATTCTGGACGCCGAGCATCCTAACTGGAGGCAGCCATGATCAAACGCAAGCTGTGGCGTAAGCCGGACGAAGGGAAGCTGATGGGCGTCTGCGCCGGCGTGGCGGAGTATCTGGATATTCCGGTGCGGCTGCTGCGCGTTATCGTGGTGCTGTCGCTGTTCTTCGGCCTGTTCGCGATTACCATCTGCGCCTACTTCATTCTGGGGTTCGTGCTTGACGTGAAACCGGCGGATGCCGAAGAGGGCGCGGCGAAGCCCAACGCCGGCGAACTGCTCGACCGGCTGGAAAGCGCGCTGCGCCGCGATGAGTACAGCGTGCGCGAGATCGAACGCTACGTCACCTCTGAAACCTTCAGCGTGCGCAGCCGCTTTCGCCAGCTCTGACTTTTCCTGAACGGGGCCGCTTCGGCCCCGTTATACCCGTCAACCGGAGGTATACTTTGTTATATTCACGCACGTCCTCTTTTCGCCGCCGCGCGACCCCCGCGTTGAAGTCGGTCGGGAAATTCATCATTATCAATGCCGTGAGCTATGGACCGGCCGGACTGACCGGCTGGGCGGTAAAATCGGTGGCGCGTCGCCCGCTGCGCATTCTGCTTTCCCTGGCGCTGGAGCCGTTGCTGCAGCGCGTCATGAAGCGGGCGGCGGCGCGCTTCATCAGGGAAAAAGATGATAAACAAGTCTGAACTACTGTCACTCCTCAACCGCGGCGCGGATCGTCATCTGCGCCTGGCGGTAACTGGCCTGAGCCGCAGCGGTAAAACCGCCTTTATCACGTCATTAGTTAACCAGCTGCTTAACGTGCACAGCGGCGCGCGGCTGCCGCTCTTTTCCGTAGTGCGCGACGAACGCCTGCTGGGCGTCAAGCGCATCCCGCAGCGCGATATGGGCACGGCGCGCTTCACCTACGACGAAGGGCTGGCGCAGCTCTACGGCACGCCGCCCGCCTGGCCGACCCCGACGCGCGGCGTCAGCGAAATGCGGCTGGCGCTGCGCTATCGCTCGCAGGATTCGCTGCTGCGTCACTTCAAAGAGAGCGCCACGCTCTATCTGGAAATCGTCGACTATCCCGGCGAATGGCTACTCGATCTGCCGATGCTGGCGCAGGATTATGTCGACTGGTCGCGGCAGATGGTCGGGCTGCTGCAGGGCGATCGCGCCCAGTGGGCGCAGCCCTGGCGCGAACTCTGCGCCTCGCTCGATCCCTTTGCGCCCGCCGACGAAAACCGGCTGGCCGCCATTGCCGCCGCCTGGACCGACTATCTGCACCGCTGCAAGGCCGAAGGGCTGCACTTTATCCAGCCGGGGCGCTTTGTGCTGCCGGGCGAGATGGCGGGCGCGCCCGCGCTGCAGTTTTTCCCCTGGCCGCTGGCGGACGAGGCGGAACGCGGCAAGCTGGCGCAGGCTGATAAAGGCAGCAACTTCGCCATGCTGCAGCAGCGTTTTCGCTACTACTGTCAGCATGTGGTGAAGGATTTTTACCGCAATCACTTTTTGCGCTTCGACCGCCAGATCGTGCTGGTGGATTGCCTGCAGCCGCTGAACAGCGGCCCGCAGGCGTTTAACGATATGCGGCTGGCGCTGACTCAGCTGATGCAGAGTTTCCATTACGGGCAACGCACTCTGTTCCGCCGGCTCTTTTCGCCGGTGATCGACAAGCTGCTGTTCGCCGCCACCAAAGCGGACCATATCACCGCCGATCAGCACGGCAATATGGTGTCGCTGCTGCAGCAGCTAGTGCAGGACGCGTGGCAAAACGCCGCCTTCGAAGGCATCAGCATGGACTGCGTCGGCCTGGCGTCGGTGCAGGCCACCCAGAGCGGACTGGTGGATCACCGCGGCGAAAAGATCCCGGCGCTGCGCGGCGAGCGGCTGGCGGACGGCGAGGCCCTGACCTTTTATCCAGGGGAAGTGCCGCCGCGCCTGCCGGGCCACGCCTTCTGGCAGCAGCAGGGATTTCAGTTTGAACAGTTCCGGCCGCAGCCGCTCGATATCGATCGACCGCTGCCCCATATCCGCATGGACGCCGCGCTGGAATTTTTATTAGGAGACAAGCTGCGATGAACGACGAACAACTCAAGCCGCGTATCGATTTCGCCCGTCCGCTGGACGCACCGCGCGAGCCTGCGCTCCGTCCGGCGCAGGCGTTCGACGGCGAGGCGCGGCAGGCGTTTCTCGCCGTCGACGAGCAGGCCGACGAAGTAATGGAAGAGGGCGCGGGCGAGCGGGCGGTGGAGCAGGCGCTGCGGCCGAAGCGCAGCCTGTGGCGCCGGCTGGTCGGCGCGGGCGCGGCGCTGTTTGCCGTCAGCGTCGCGGCGCAAAGCGTGCAGTGGATGCACGACGCCTGGCTGACGCGCGACTGGTTTGCCCTCGGCAGCGGCGCGGCGGGCGCCTTGATTGTGATTGCCGGCGTCGGCGCGCTGACCAGCGAGTGGCGCCGCCTCTATAAGCTGCGTGCCCGCGCCGAAACGCGCGACGTCGGACGCGAACTGCTGCACAGCCATAGCATCGGCAAAGGGCGCGCCTTCTGCGAAAAACTGGCTCAGCAGGCGGGTCTCGATCAGGCGCATCCGGCACTGCAGCGCTGGCACGCCGCGCTGCATGAAACCCAGAACGACCGCGAAACCGTCACGCTTTACGCGCAGCTGGTGCAGCCGGTGCAGGATCGCCAGGCGCGACGTGAAATCGGCCGCCACGCCGCAGAGTCGACGCTGATGATCGCCGTCAGCCCGCTGGCGCTGGTGGATATGGCGTTTATCGCCTGGCGCAACCTGCGGCTGGTAAACCGCATCGCCGCCATCTACGGTATTGAGCTGGGCTATTTCAGCCGGCTGCGGCTGTTCCGGCTGGTGCTGCTGAACATGGCGTTCGCCGGCGCGTCGGAGCTGGTGCGCGAAGTCGGCATGGACTGGATGTCGCAAGATATCGCCGCCCGGCTCTCTGCGCGCGCCGCGCAGGGCATCGGCGCCGGTCTGCTCACCGCGCGGCTCGGCATCAAGGCGATGGAGCTGTGCCGTCCGCTCCCCTGGCTGGAGGAGGATAAGCCGCGGCTAGGCGATTTTCGCCGCGATCTTATCAGCCAGCTTAAAGAGACGCTGCCGAAAAGCGGCGCGAAGCGCGAAGGCTAAGCGCTTTCCCCTGCTGGTGCGCCGCCGCTCGCGGCGCGCACCCCAGGCTGGACACCACTGTCAACTTTTGCTTCCACGCCTCTTCAGACCTGCCGCAAGTTAGCGTATTATCTCCAGATTCTTCACCTGACTAAGGCCATCGCAATGCGTCTTGAAGTCTTCTGCCAGGACCGCATCGGTCTGGCGCGCGAGCTGCTCGATCTGTTAGTCGCCCGTAACATCGATTTACGCGGCATTGAAATCGCGGCGCTCGGCCGTATTTACCTTAACTTCTCTGCGCTTGAATTCGACCAGTTCAGCAGCCTGATGGCGGAGATTCGCCGCACGCCCGGCGTGACCGACGTGCGCACCGTCGCCTATATGCCTTCGGAGCGGGAGCACCGCGCCCTGAGCGCGCTGCTGGTCGCCATGCCGGAGCCGGTTTTTTCCATCGATCTTAAAAGCAAGGTCGAGCTGGCCAACCCGGCGGCGCAAAACCTGTTCGATCTCGACGAGCAAAAAATTCGCAACCACAGCGCGGGCAACCTGATTAGCGGCTTCAACTTTCAGCGCTGGCTGGAGAGCGACCGCGTCGAGGCGCAGGCGCAGCATGTGGTGATTGACGGCCGCGACTTCCTGATGGAGGCGCGTCCCATCTACCTGACCGCCGACGAGGGCGCGGGCGACCAGCCGGTCGGCGCGATGGTGATGCTGAAATCCACCGCCCGCATGGGACGTCAGCTGCAAAACCTGGTGGTGACCGACGAGTCGGAATTCGACCATATCATCGCCGTAACGCCGAAGATGCGTCAGGTGATCGATCAGGCGCGCAAGCTGGCGATGCACGATGCGCCACTGCTGATCGTCGGCGATACCGGCACCGGCAAAGATATGCTGGCGCGCGCCTGCCACCTGCGCAGCGCGCGCGGCAAGAAGCCGTTCCTGGCGCTTAACTGCGCCTCGCTGCCGGACGACGTCGCGGAGAGCGAACTTTTTGGCCATGCCGCCGGCGCCTATCCCAACGCGTTAGAGGGGAAAAAGGGCTTCTTCGAGCAGGCCAACGGCGGCTCGGTACTGCTCGACGAGATTGGTGAAATGTCGCCGCGCATGCAGACCAAGCTGCTGCGCTTTCTCAACGACGGCACTTTCCGCCGCGTCGGGGAAGAGCATGAGGTGCATGTCGACGTGCGCGTCATCTGCGCCACGCAGAAGAACCTGATCGAGCTGGTGCAGCGCGGCGAGTTCCGCGAAGATCTCTTTTACCGTCTGAACGTACTGACGCTGCATCTGCCGCCGCTGCGCGAGCGCCCGCTCGATATCCTGCCGCTAACTGAGATGTTTGTGGCGCGCTTTGCCGACGAGCAGGGCATTCCGCGTCCGCGCCTCTCGCCCCAGCTTAACGGCCTGCTGACGCGCTACAACTGGCCGGGCAATGTACGCCAGCTGAAGAACGCGCTCTATCGCGCGCTGACGCAGCTGGAGGGGCATGAGCTACGTCCGCAGGATATCGTGCTGCCAGAACAGGCGCTGGACGCCTCGCTGGGCGAAGAGGCGATGGACGGGACGCTCGACGAGATCACCAGCCGCTTTGAGCGTTCCGTGCTCACTCGGCTTTATCTCTCCTATCCCAGCACCCGTAAGCTGGCGAAACGGCTGGGCGTGTCCCATACGGCTATCGCCAACAAACTGCGTGAGTATGGGTTAGGGCAGAGGCGCGGCGAGCAGGAGGAGAAAAACGGCGGCTAATCGCCGCCGGGGTTACGCTATTTCAGTACGGCCAGCGCCGCGTCGTAATCGGGTTCCGTAGTGATCTCGTCGACCAGCTGGCTGTACAGCACCTTGTCATGCTCGTCCAGCACCACCACCGCGCGCGCCGTCAGACCCGCCAGCGCGCCAGCAGCAATCGCCACGCCATAATCCTGTTTGAATTCCGCGCCGCGCAGCGTCGAGAGCGTCACAACGTTATTCAGGTTGTCGGCGCCGCAAAAGCGCGACTGCGCAAAAGGCAGATCGGCTGAGACGCAAAGCACCACCGTGTTGGTCAGCTCGCTGGCCAGCTGGTTGAAGCGGCGCACCGAGGCGGCGCAGACGCCGGTGTCGACGCTGGGAAAAATATTCAGAACCTTGCGTTTTCCTGCATACTCAGAGAGCGACACGTCGGAAAGATTTTTCGCCACCAGCGAAAAGGCTTTAGCCTGCTCGCCTGCCTGGGGAAAGTGACCAGCAACCTCAACCGGGTTGCCCTGAAAATGAACAGTGTGAGACATAGCGATTCCTTAAACGTCAGATAACTGGCTACAGGTAAGTATGGTTTCAAAAAAGGTTTATGACATATCTATAAAAGACTTACGAGCGGAAAACGCAGATTATCCGAGACGACGCGCAGTTATCGAATGACATGGAGAGAGTATGAGAACGGTAAAAAGCTATCCCGAGTCCTGGCCGCTGCATACCCCTTTCGTCATTGCCCGCGGCAGCCGCACCGAAGCGAAAGTGGTGGTGGTAGAGATTGAAGAGAATGGCGTCAAAGGCACCGGCGAGGCGACGCCGTATGCGCGCTACGGCGAAACGGAAGCCTCGGTGCTGGCGCAAATCGCCGAGATCCTGCCGACGCTGCAGCAGGGCATGACGCGCGACGCCCTCCAGCGGGCGATGCCGGCCGGCGCGGCGCGCAACGCTATCGACAGCGCGCTGTGGGATCTGCAGAGCCGCCAGCTGCGTCAGGATCTCTGGGCGCTGAACGGCGTTGCGGCGCCCGCAGAGGTGGTGACGGCGCAGACCGTCAGCATCGATACCCCTGAAGCGATGGCGAGCAGCGCCCGGGCGCTCTGGCAGCATGGCGCGACGCTGCTGAAAATCAAACTGGACGACGCCTTTATCACCGAGCGGCTGGTGGCGATCCGCACGGCGGTGCCGCAGGCGACGCTGATTGTCGACGCCAACGAGTCCTGGCAGGCCGAAGGGCTGGCGGCGCGCTGCCAGCTGCTGGCGGATCTGGAAGTGGCGATGCTGGAGCAGCCGCTGCCTGCCGGACAGGATGCGGCGCTGGCGAACTTTATCCATCCGCTGCCGATCTGCGCCGACGAAAGCTGCCATACCCGCGACAGCCTGCCTGCGCTGCAGGGACGCTACGAGATGGTGAATATCAAGCTGGATAAAGCGGGCGGGCTGACCGAAGCGCTGGCGCTGGCGGCAGAGGCGAAGGCGCTTGGACTGGAGGTAATGCTCGGCTGCATGATCTGCACCTCGCGCGCGATTCATGCCGCGCTGCCGCTGGCGCCGGCGGCGCGCTTCGCCGATCTCGACGGGCCGACCTGGCTGGCAGTGGATGTCGAGCCCGCCATTCAGGTCAGCGCCGGCAAAGTGGTTATCGCTGCCAGCGCAGCAGGCTGATCATCGGCTCCAGATAGCGCTCTGTCGCTTCATCCACTGAAATCGCCGGCATTTCGGCGGTAATGCAGGGCAGGCCGAGGTCGTTGCACCAGCTGCCGAACGAGCCGGGCGTGTCGTAACCGACGCTGCCCACCAGCGGCAGCGCGGTCTGCTGCGCCAGCCAGTGGCCGAGCTCGCTGCTGCGCGGATCGTCGATGCAGGCCAGCGGCTCGTGCCAGGAGACCACCCAGCGCGGCTTCAGCCCGTGGATCAGCTCGCACAGCGCCTGGGTTTCCGGCTCGGAGCCGGGCCGCTCCCCGGTCGAGAGCAGCACGTCGCGCGCTTCGGCGGCGCTGTTCCAGCGATAGACCGTCTCGCCGCTCTGCCAGTTGGCTGCCGGAAAGTTGCGGTTGAGATCGACCCCGTGCGCGTTGGCGCGCAGGCCCAGCTGACAGCCGTCCGGATTGACCGCCAGCACCACGTGATGACGGCGCAGCCGGTCCGGCAGCGTGCGCATCGCGGCGGACAGAGTGGCGACGGCGGCGTTTTCATCGCCATGGGTGCCCGCCAGGATCAGCCCGCTGTCGCTATCGGCGGCCGGCGCGGGAAACCAGAGCAGCGGCGCACCCAGCACGCTGTCGCCGTAGCGCTGATACGGAATCTCAAGTTTGCCGCGTCGTGGTCGCGGGTGTAACACCGTCATCGGCTTTCTCCTTTATTGCCCTGTTCAAACAAAGTAGCGGAAAAGCCGCGCGCGGAAAATCGCTATTTATCCTTCAGGCATTTGCGCTACAGTGCCTGGGTCATGCTGCGCCCTGCAGTGCGTTGCGCAGCGCTTCATTAGGGTAAGGGAGTGAAGATGAAAAGCACATTTCGCAAGACGCTGACGGCGCTGATCCTCGCCGCCATCGCGACGCCGACGCTGGCGGCGCAGCTGCCGGCTGGCGCGCAGCTGGCCGCCCAGCAGGAGATTGTCCGCCATATCAAAGACGAGCCCGCCTCGCTCGATCCGATGAAAGCGGTCGGCCTGCCGGAAATTCAGGTGATCCGCGATCTCTTCGAAGGACTCACCAACCAGGATGCGCAGGGCAATATCGTGCCGGGCGTGGCTGAAAGCTGGAGCAGCAGCGACAATAAAACCTGGATCTTTACGTTGCGCGGCAATGCGAAATGGTCCAACGGCGAGCCGGTGACGGCGCAGGATTTCGTCTATAGCTGGCAGCGACTGGTCGAGCCGAAAAACAGTTCGCCTTTCGCCTGGTTCGCCGGGCTGGCGGGCATTAGCAACGCGGGCGCGATAACCAAAGGCGAGATGCCGGCGGATCGGCTCGGCGTCAGCGCCGTCGACGCGCAGCATCTTAAAGTGACGCTGGATCGTCCGGTGCCCTGGTTTCCGGCGCTGGCGGCCAATGTAGCGCTCTTCCCGGTGCCGCAGCGCGTTATCGCCAGCGCAGGCGACGGCTGGACCGCGCCGGGCAAGCTGGTGGGCAACGGCGCCTATCAGCTGGAATCGCGCGTGGTGAATGAGAAGATCGTGCTGACGCGCAATCCGGCCTACTGGGACGACGCGCATTCGGTGCTGACCAAAGTGACTTTTATTCCCATCAACGAAGAGTCCAGCGCCACCAAGCGCTACCGCGCGGGCGATATCGATATCACCGAATCGTTCCCGAAAAACCTGTATGCGCAGCTGAAAAAAACGCTGCCGGGCGAGGTTTATACACCTGACCAGCTCGGCACCTACTACTACGCCTTCAACACCCAGAAAGGCGCCACGGCGGATGCGCGCGTGCGTAAGGCGCTGTCATGGAGCATTGACCGCCGGATTATCGCGGAAAAAGTGCTGGGCACCGGCGAAAAACCCGCCTGGCGCTTCACCCCCGACGTGACCGCAGGCTTTAAACCGGCGCAGTCGTATATCGAGCAGCACAGCCAGCAGGAGCTTAACGCTCAGGCGAAGGCACTGCTGGCCGCCGCTGGCTACGGCCCAGGCCGACCGCTGCACCTGACGCTGCTCTACAACACCTCGGAAAGCCATCAGAAAATCGCTATCGCCGTCGCGTCGATGTGGAAGAAGAACCTCGGCGTTCAGGTTACGCTGCAGAATCAGGAGTGGAAGACCTATATCGACAGCCGCAACAGCGGCAATTTCGACGTGATTCGCGCCTCCTGGGTCGGTGACTACAATGAGCCGTCTACCTTCCTCAGCCTGCTGACCAGCGGCAACACCAGCAATATCGCGCGCTTCAGCAACGCCGACTACGACGCGGTGCTCGCCAGAGCGAGCGGCGAAACCCAGGCCGAGGCGCGCAACAGCGACTACAACAAGGCGGAGCAGATTCTGGCGGACCAGGCGCCGATCGCGCCGATCTATCAGTACACCAACGGCCGCCTGATCAAGCCGTGGGTGAAAGGCTATCCCATCAACAACCCTGAAGATGTCGCCTACAGCCGCGAGCTGTGGATCGAAAAGCACTAAGCCCTGGGCGGCCTGCCTGGCAGGTCGCCTGCAGACATCTTTGCTCACAGCCTGAGGATTGCAACTCAACCGCGCCGCGCTAGACTGTATCGTATTGATTTTTGTAGTGAGGCAAGTGAGTGAACGTCATTGAAGGCAAAGCGTTGCAGGTATCCGACGCCATAATCGCCTGCCAGCTTGATGGCAAGGGCGGCTTGATCCCCATCGAAGATAAGGACGTCATCCACTGCGAGCGTCCCTGCTGGCTGCATCTTAACTATACCCATCGTCAGAGCGCCGACTGGCTGCAGTCTACGCCGCTGATCCCCGACACGGTGCGCGACGCGCTGGCGGGCGACAGCATGCGGCCGCGCGTCAGCCGCCTTGGCGACGGCTTTATGATCGTGCTGCGCAGCGTCAACCACAACGCCGACTCCCGGCCGGAACAGCTGGTGGCGATGCGGGTTTTTATCAACGACAAGCTGATCGTTTCGACGCGTCGCCGCAAGGTCTATGCAGTGGACGCGGTGCTGACCGATCTGCAGAACGGCAACGGTCCGGAAGATGGCGGCAGCTGGCTGGTGGATATCTGCGACGCGCTGACCGATCACGCCAGCGAATTTATCGAAGAGCTGCATGACAAAATTATCGTGCTGGAGGATGCGCTGCTGGACCAGCGCGTGCCGGCGCGCGGCGAGCTGTCGCTGCTGCGCAAGCAGCTGATCGTGATGCGGCGCTATATGACGCCGCAGCGCGACGTCTATTCGCGCCTCGCCAGCGAGAAGCTGCCGTGGATGGATGACAGCGACCGCCGCCGTATGCAGGAGGTCTCCGACAGGCTAGGGCGCGGGCTGGACGATCTCGACGCCGGCGTGGCGCGCACCGCCGTGCTGGCCGATGAGGTCGCCTCGCAGATGGCGGAGGCGATGAACCGCCGTACCTACACCATGTCGCTGCTGGCGATGATCTTTCTGCCGACAACTTTTCTGACCGGGCTGTTCGGCGTTAACCTCGGCGGCATACCGGGCGCCAACTGGCATCTCGGCTTCAGCATGTTCTGTCTGCTGCTGCTGATTATGATTGTCGGCGTCGCCTGGTGGCTGAAACGGCGACGCTGGCTGTGACAATAATGTAATCAATCAGATGCAAAGGTTAACGTAAGGGCAATAATGCGCGGCAAAAGGCAAAAAGGGAAAAAAAGCTGATCGAGGTCAATACCCCTCCACGGCAACAGCGGCAAACTCAGTTCCGCAGGTGAATGCAACGTCAAGCGATGGGCGTTGCGCTCCATATTGTCTTACTTCCTTTTTTAGAATTACTGCATAGCACATATTAATTCGATACGCCGGCCTTATCCGCCGGCTTTTTTTTTGCCCCTGCGGCTGAGTTGTACCTATGCTTGAAGGACAACGACCACAGAGGAGCAGGGTATGACATCCATTTTCGCCAGCGATCCGATTCCCACCGATCCCGTCCCGATCCCCGATCCAATACCGCAGCCGCCGCCGAGTCCGCAACCGGATCCGCAGCCAGAACCGGGCTATCCGCCAATCCTCGATCCGCTGCCGCACAGGTAAAAAAAGGGCGCGCTGACTGAACAGCGCGCCCTTTTTAGCTCGGCTGAGAATTAGGGCAGCTGCAGCACGTCGAGGCGTACCGCCGGTGCAGCGTCGTCCTCTTCCTGCCAGCCGGCAGGCTGCACGGGCAGCGTTTCGCGGTCAAAGGCGAGATCGCCGCCGTCTACGACCGCATCGCCATGCTGGATGCCTTTAAAATCGAACAGCGCGGTATCCGCCAGATGCGACGGCACGACGTTCTGCATCGCGCTGAACATCGTCTCGAGCCGTCCCGGATAGCGCTTATCCCAGTCGCGCAGCATATCGCCGATCACCTGCCGCTGCAGGTTCGGCTGCGAACCGCAGAGGTTGCACGGGATAATCGGGAACTTGCGCGCCTCAGAGAAGCGTACGATATCTTTTTCCCGGCAGTAGGCCAGCGGACGGATCACGATATGCTTGCCGTCGTCGCTCATCAGCTTCGGCGGCATGCCTTTCATTTTCCCGCCATAGAACATGTTCAAAAACAGCGTCTGCATAATGTCGTCGCGATGGTGGCCCAGCGCGATTTTCGTGCAGCCCAGCTCGGTGGCGGTACGATAGAGAATGCCGCGACGCAGGCGCGAACAGAGCGAGCAGGTGGTTTTGCCTTCCGGGATCTTCTCTTTAACGATGGAGTAGGTGTCTTCCTCGACGATTTTGTATTCGACGCCCAGCGATTCCAGATATTCCGGCAGGATATGCCCCGGAAAGCCCGGCTGTTTCTGGTCGAGGTTGACCGCCACCAGCGAGAAGTTAACCGGCGCGCTCTGCTGCAGATTGCGCAGGATCTCCAGCAGCGTATAGCTGTCTTTGCCGCCTGACAGGCAGACCATAATGCGGTCCCCCTCTTCAATCATGTTGTAATCGGCGATAGCGGCGCCGACGTTGCGACGCAGGCGCTTCTGGAGTTTGTTGAGGTTGTACTGTTCTTTCTTGTCAACCATTTGATTTTCTTGCATTAAGTTATATCTCAGCAACCAAAAGAGGGCAGATAACGCGCAGTGCTTCGGCGCGCCATCCTGCTATTCAGCATAGCCAGCAGGCAAAAGTATGCCGCGTATGGTACGGATTACGGCGGCGAATGCCAGCACGTTTTATGGCGGCATCAGACAGAAGGCGATGCGGCTTTACTCTCTCTTATGTCGGGAGCAGGGGTATCGGCGCTTCCTCATGCCCTGGCTGGGCTAAGGAAATAAAACGGGCGTTAAAATAACGCGCGAGCAAAGAGGCTGTAATCGATTTTCTCTGTTACAGCCTGCTAGCCGTTATGTGAGCTTAAGGCTATCTTGATTCATAAACCAAATCCCCAGGGCCAGCGCCAGAAATCCCGCCGCGCCGATCATGACCGCGCTCCAGCCGCCAGCGTGCCACAGTATTCCCGCCAGCGCTGATCCTATCGCCGCGCCGATAAAGTTAGAGACGACAAAGATGGTGCTCAGGCGACTACGCATCGCCGGATTAATTGAAATGATGCGTGTCTGATGCAACACGTTCAACGTCTGTACGGCGATATCGATCAGGATAATCGCCAGGATAATCAACCAGATGCTATTGCGGCCCCACGCGGCCACGCCGATAGCCACCATGGCCAGTAACAGCGCCATGCCCGTCGCCGCCACCGAGTAACCCCGATCATGCAGAATGCCTGCCCGTCTGGCCATCAGCGCGCCGGCCAGTCCTGCCAGCCCCGTCAGGCCGATCTGGCTGACCGTATAAGAGTAGGGTGCAGCACTTAACAGAAACGTCAGGCTGGTCCAGAACATCGTGAAAACAAGAAAGCCGCAGGCAGCGATAAGCAGGGTGATACGCACCGTTGCGCTTTCCGCTATCACCGACAGCAGCGAGCGCATTAATGCACTGTAACTGAGATGCTGGCGAGGAATATCGGCTGGAAGCATACGCAGCATGAGGAACGCCAGGATGAAAGCGCCGCCCGCAGCGATAAAATAGACCGCACGCCAGCCGAGCAAGTCGGCAATTACTCCGCTGACGGTTCTGGACAAGAGAATGCCGATAAGCATCCCTGAAATGATAGTGCCCAACACTTTTCCTAACTGCGACGGGCTCGCCAGATCGCCGGCAAACGGCGTCAAAAGCTGGCCGGCGACGGTCGTCAGCCCTGTCAGCGCCATCGCCGCCATCAGTAATGGCATAGAGGGCGCGACCGCTGTCAGACAAAGCGAAAGCGCTGAGAGAAACAGGATGGCAGGAATAAGCCTGCGGCGATTGCGGATGTCACCCAGCGGCACCAGCAGCAAAATGCCAGTGGCATAACCTAACTGGGTGAAGGTGATTAGCATACTTGCTGAGTCTGGCTGTGCGCCAAATGAGAGGGCGATATCATTCAGCAGCGGCTGTGCCCAGTAGAGATTACCGACCGCCATCCCGCCAGTAATGGCAAACAGCAGGATGAGCATGCGGTTTAAAACTGACTTTTCTGACGTGTCGATATTCTCAGGGCTATTGATCTTCACTCAACCTCCATTTCATCCGTTACGGGCTCATTCCCCTCTCTTATCGCTCAGAAGTCCCACTGCCGGACTGCGTAACTCGATCACCACTGAGGCGAGGCGCGGCGCGGCAGAGGAATTTCCCCAATGATACGAGCCATATGATCCGGATGTTCAATAATAGCCTGCTCCGCCCCTGGCGTACGAGCCGCGCGACTTTTCCATCCTTCCAGATAATACAAAAGCCGCCATCGCTGGCGGCTTCGAAATCATCTCATCGCGATAAGCGCCAGCAGCCGGGCTGCTGTTGGCGCTGTGCTATTAATTCACCGTCGCGGTCTTCATCGCCGCACGCTGCGGCAACAGCCAGAGAAAGGCGATGATAATCAGCGCCAGCGTCAGCGAGGCGCTGTAGCGGCTCAGCGCAAGGCCGCCCGATGCGACGGGCTTGTCCAGGAAGTCACCCACCACCGCGCCCAGCGGTCGGGTCAGGATAAAGGCAGCCCAGAACAGCGCGGTACGCGAAAGCGCGGTAAAGCGGCTGGCGGCCCAGATAATGGCCAGCGCGCCGACAAACAGCAGGATCCCGCCGTCGTAGCCCAGTCCTTCACTGTCTGCGGTCCAGTCGCCTAACGCCGTGCCCAGGGTTTGCGAGAACATAATGGTGACCCAGTAAAAGCACTCGGTGACGCCGTTGTTGACGGAATTCACGGCGATAGTGCCGCAGGTAATGCGCCAGATAAACAGCGAGAGAACCAGCAGCGTGCTCAGCAGCAGCGTGCCGCCCAGATAGCCTATCCCCAGCGAGCGATCGGCAAAGTCCGCCAGCGTGGTGCCGACGGTGGTGGTGGCAACCACGGTAAACCAGTAGATCCACTTATTAAAGCTGTGGCGTTTAATCTGCACCACGACGGCGACTAAAAAGATAATGGCGAAAATCAGCGTACCGGTCAGGTAGCCCAGATTCATCGACATGGTCACCGCATCGCCGCCGGTTTCACCCAGCGTGGTTGCCGCGATTTTAGTTAACCAGAACGCCAGAGTAACGGCAGGGACTTTGCTGAGGGATTGAGAATCTGCGATCTTATTTTGCATAGGGGTAGGCTCCGGAAAAGCCCGAACTGGGCTAATACAGTGCTCACTCTATAGGATTATTCTTAAGCGAAGATTAAGCGCTGTGAATGTTTAAGCGAAATTATGAGACATGGAGATGCTGTTTTAGGGCGGTGAAAGAGAGATCTCCGCCTTTCCGCCGGCCGTATCGACTGAGCGCAGGGACAGCGAATCCTTAACGGCTGCATTTGCGTTCAGGGGTTGATAACCCAGGTGCTCAGCTTCACTATGCCTTTCCTGAGAGTGTAAATGGACGTTCTGAACGACAAGGGGGAAAGATGACAAACCGTGCCCTGGCTTACCGAAGTTTCGGCCAGCCGGAAGAGGTATTGCATCTGGAGGCGGGGGAGAAAGGCGAGCTTGCTGCCGACGCGGTCAGGGTAACAATGCGCTACTCACCGGTTAACGCTTCTGACCTCATCCCAATTACGGGCGCCTATCAGCACCGTATCACGCTGCCGCAGGTTGCCGGCTACGAGGGTATGGGCGTGGTCACAGACGCGCCGGCAGCATACCGTCATTTAATGGGGCGACGGGTACTTGCTCTGCGAGGCGAAGGCACCTGGCAGAGTCAGGTAGATATTCCCGCCGCGCTTGCCATTCCCGTCCCCGATAATATTGACGACAGGCTGGCTGCGCGAGGTTATATCAACCCTCTTGCCGCAAAGCTGATGCTCAAGCACTTTTCACCGGCAGGTAAAGATATCCTGCTCACAGGGGCCGGGAGTGAGTGCGCCATGCTGCTAGGCCAGTGGGCGCTCCGCGCCGGCGCGCGCTCAGTGACGGGCATTCACCGCTCGCCAGTGCATGCGCTGAAGCTTGAACAGTGCGGCATTACGCCGGTTCAGGAGCATGAGAGTGAGGCCATCGGCTATTATGCCGCGCGCGCCGGTGTCGTTTACGATGCCACTGGCGGCAGGCTGGCAGAAACGCTCCTTGAGCTGATGCCGCTGACCGCGCTGTTTATCAGCTATGGTCTTCTCTCCGGCGAGGTGTTCCGCGCTAAACATTACCTGCCAAAGATTCACTGGTTTCATGTGCGGCATTATCTTGCGGCAGCGGGCACAGACGGCTGGCAGCAGATGTTCAGAGAGCTGTGGCCGCTGCTGGCTGAAAGTTATACTCACGACGTGCAGATATTTGCCGTAGAGGAGTGGAAAGCCGCCATAGGGGCTTACCGCACAGCGGGAAGATCGGCTAAACCGCTTATTAAGCTGGACCCGTGAAAGCGATTAGTGTGGCAGGCAGCTGGCATAGCCAGGGCGCAGTTTGCACGTACCCGACCTGATGATCTGCTTAAACAGGAGCAGGCAAGGTACGTGCAGAGCAGTTTTTAAGTTTGCTTAAAATAACACCTGACTGCACCGACGCCTCGGTAACGCGCTTGTTATTCTGGGGTAACCACCCGCAATCCTGACCAGCAGCGCTCCTCGGAACGGGTGACCAGGATAGAGGAGTCTTTACTCAGACTGCCGACCAGAAGCACGATTCGGTCCATTAAAATGCCTATGGTTTCAGTGCCAGCATAAACAAAATCATTGGTGGGCAGGGCGTAGGTCACCCCTTTTTCGCACATAACGTTATGGGAAAAGCCGTTTTCCAGCATAGTAATATGGAGTTCAATGCGCGCTTTCTCGGTCTGCTCTTTAAGCTCAACCTGAATGGTATAGCTGGTCATGATAATACCCTGATGCTCTCTAATTTAAGAATTCTTAAATTATAGAACATGCGCTGGATAAAATGTGAACAAATGAGATATGTCTTATCCCCGCGGCATCTGGCGTGGCTGGCGGGCCTGACCAATGAGAGTGAGGGAGACGCGACGGCAGGCCAAACGCTAAGCGTGCAAACCAAAAATGGCCGCGGTTATAATTACAGGCTGAGTGAAAGCTGACCGCTATAGCGCCGTCTCTCTCAGCGCAAAAAAAGCGCATAAAGTGTGTTTTTTTCGCACCATTGCCAGCTGCCGTGCTGGGGTAGTCTGTCCCTCTTATCTGAAGGGGGAAATTATGGATACACGCACTATCGCTGTTTCGCTTGTTATGGCCATCAGTTTGCTCTGGATCCGGGCTTCGGGGGCGCAGTCGCCGCAGCAGACCGACGATCGGGTATGTCAGCCGATGAGCAAAGATTCAAAAGCAATAACTCAGGAAAGAATCGATGAGTGGCGTAACAGTCATGGTGCCTGACCGAAATTCAGGTACCCGGCGCTACGCCATACGATAAACCTGCCAGGATAGTCTATTGAAAAACGATCGTCGCAACGCCGCCTCACTGATCATGCTAATGAGCTTTAGCGCGCTAGCGGGCGTGGCGCTGCTCTCTCTTTTCGCCCGGCACTGGGGCGAGTTTGTGCAGTATTGTCTTACCCTGCAAATTTCACTGCATCGCTATCTGGTGCAGTACCTGCTTCTGCAGCGCGATCATCACATCAAAGGCGGACTGATGCTGATAGCAGGCAGCTTTACCTACGGGTTTCTGCATTCGGTCGGTCCCGGCCACGGCAAGTTTGTCATTACCACCTGGCTGGCTACGCACCGGGAAAAACTCAACGCCAGCCGCCTGATTACGCTGGCAGGCAGCCTGATGCAGGGCCTCGTTGCGATTCTGTTTGTCCTCATTCTCGCCATCTCGCTGAATCTCTCTATGGGCGATCTCAGCGTAAGCCGCTTCTGGATGGAAAAAGCGAGCGCATTGCTTATCGCGGGCTTTGGTATCGCGCTTATCGGACGGGCGATTGGTCGCGATCGCCTGCGACTGTTCGGTGCCAGATCGTCACGCCATCAGCATGATGCGGCCTGCGGCTGCGGACATCAGCATCAGCCAAACGCCGCAGATCTGACCGGCGGCTGGCGCAATGCGGCCTGGGTTATTGCCGGTATCGGCATCCGTCCCTGTAGCGGGGCGCTGATGATTCTGGTCTTTGCCAACGCCGTAGGCATGTTCAGCTGGGGCGTGGCGGCGGTGATGGCGATGTCGCTGGGCACGGCGGTGTCGATTATGATCCTGGCCACCTGGGTGCATCACTTCAGAGAGTGGATGCTTGCCGCAAACCAACCCGTGATAATGCGCTACGCGGCCACGCTAGGCAGAGTGGCGATAGTCGCGGGCGGAATGGCGCTTATCCTTTTTGCGGCGGTGCTGTTTTCCACCGTGATCCCGATCAGTGCGAACGGCGATTTTATCACGGCAGGCTGCTAGGCCGTCTGGCGCAACCCGTTCACCAGCAGCGTGAACACCTGAACGACTTTCGGCAGCGCTCGCTGCGGATGGTCGCTGGCGGCAATCCACTGGGCGGCATTGAGCGCGGCGCTATTCAGCAGGCAGGCGGTCGCGTCCGGGTCTACCGTTTTAATCACGCCGCGTTCCAGCATCTCGGCAATGCGCTGGCGGGTGGATTCAAGGCAGCTGTTCTGGCTTGGCCACTGGGCCGGATTGCCTAAGAAAGCGGGGCCGTCCAGCAGCACGATGCGCCGCACTTCCTCATCCAGCGCCATCTTGATGTAGGCGACCCCTTCCGCCAGCAGCTTTTCCCACTCATCTCCAGCATCCGCCACCGCCTCCCTGGCGCGCTGCGCCATCTCGCTATCTATCTGGGTGACGACGGCGGCCAGTAACCCCTTTTTATCGCCGAAATTATGGTACAGCGCGCCGCGCGTCAGATTAACGCTGGCGGTCAGCTCATCCATCGATGCGGCGGCAAAGCCCTTTTCAGCAAAAGCTTTTCGCGCGGCGGCAATCAGCCTGGCGCGGTTTGCCTCCATGGTTTCGGCGCGGCGTTTCACAGCCATAGCGACTCCTTTTAACATACGTAACGTATCTGAGTTGACATACAACGCGTATGAGTGATTAATGTGACATACGCCGCGTATATTAAATGTTTTATACCGGCTGCGCATCCCGCTTCATGACCTCACAGAAGGAAATACCATGAACCAGCCTCAACCCGTTTTCCCGGCTCACCGCCACGCCCTCTATGAAGAGCATGGCTATTCCGCCGCCATCCGCTCCGGCGATTTGCTGTTTGTCTCAGGCCAGGTCGGCAGTCGCGCCGACGGAACGCCGGAGCCCGATTTCGCCGCGCAGGTAGAGCTTGCTTTCGACAACCTCCGGGCGACGCTGACCGCCGCCGGATGTACCTTTAACGATCTGATTGACGTCACTACCTTTCATACCGATCCGGGAAAGCAGTTCCCGACCATTATGCAGGTCAAACACGCCGTATTCCCCGAACCGCCTTACCCGAACTGGACGGCCGTTGGCGTCAACTGGCTGGCAGGCTTCGATTTTGAAATCAAAGTGATTGCCCGCATCCCCGCCCAGTAAACAGGGCGACGCCTTTACTCAATTTTTATTTGCGCGCGTCCCATTAATACAAAATTTTTATACGGCCCATGGTTGAATCTCCTGCAGCACCTGCTTAAGGAGAATCAACCTGATGACATACCTCAACCTGACCTGTCCGCGCTTCCCTTTAATCTGTCCAGTTCACGCTCGCCGTCCGGTAATCATCTGGAGGCATTACAGGATCCTTCCATGTCAGGCTTAATTCTGGTTTCACATAACTACTCTCAGCACGCCACGCTCTCGGCGCTGTATGAAACTATCCTGTCGCGCCGCGGCGGACTATGGGTTAGCTGGAACGGGAAATGCGAAGCGATCGCGCCCGACACGCTGCGCACGCTTTCATTCCGCCACGGAAATAAGTTTGACACCCTGACGTTTCCGCTGACGCAGGAAGAGTCGGATGCCGGCTACCACGGCTACGTGCATCAGGGGCTGTGGCCCGTTTTTCATCAGCGCCCCGATCTGGCGCGCTTTACCCACCACGGCCGGCATCACTACCAGAAAATCAACGAAGCCTACGCCCGGGCGATCGCGGAGTATGCGATGCCGGACGATCGGCTCTGGATTCAGGACTATCATCTGATTCCCTGCATAAAACTGCTGCGCGAGGCGGGGCTGCTCAACCGCACCGCCTTTTTCTTTCATCAGCCGTTTCCAGCAGGGCAGGGATTCGAGGCGATTCCAGACTGGCAGTGGCTGGCCGAGTCGCTGCTGTGCAGCGATCTGATCGGCTTTCAGACCCTTCAGGACATGAATAACTTTCTGCTGTGGATCGAAAGCGAATACCGCACCGAGCGTCTTAGCGCCACTCGCGTACGCGTCCATGGCCGCATCATTACGACCGGCGTCTTTCCGGTGGGGATCGACCTGGAGGATGTCGAATATCTAAAAGAGAGCAACAGCTGTCGCCTGATGGAGCAGCAGTGCCGCGACACGCTGCCGGAACATACCGTGCTTAGCGGCGGCCATCTGGATAGCAGCGCCGGGCTGCCGTATCGCCTCAGCGCCATGGAGGTGCTGCTGCGCGCCCATCCCGAGCATGAAGGATCGATTCGCCTGCTGCAGCTCGCCTCAAAGGCCGCCGGGCATCTTCCGCGCGTCAGAGAGGTCGCTCAGGATCTGGAAAGCCGGTGCGGCGAAATGAACGGCGCGCACGGCATGCTGGGCTGGTATCCGGTTAGCTGCCTGACGCAGGCCTACAGCCGGGAAGAGCAGGCGGGCATCTACCGTGCATCGCGCGTCGCGCTGGTGACGCCGCTGATGGCCGGCATGAGCCTGATGGCGAAAATGTATGTGGCGCTGCAGGACCGCGCCAATCCCGGCGTGCTGATTCTGTCGCAGTTCGCGGGCGCCTCGGAGCACATGGACGGCGCGATTGTCGTCAATCCATACGATCCCGACGCCATTGCCGACGCTATCCATACCGCGCTGCGGCTGCCGCTAAAAGAGCGTCAGAACCGGCACGCCAGACTGATGAAAGGCATCCGACGCCTCGACTGCCACTGGTGGGCCGACAGCCTGCTCGCCAGCCTGAACGAGGCGGAAGACGGAAACCCTGAGCCGCAAGCGCGCAGTCTGTTGTTCGCCGGGCGCTACGGACGCCTCCGCTACTAGCCATGTAAAGGCGTCAGGCGCTGCCTTCGACCAGCACAAAGGTGCCGGTGGCGGCGCCCGCGCGCAGCTTTCGTGCGGCCTGATAGGCCGGGCTCTCGTAGAAGCGCTTCGCCTCGGCAAAAGAAGCGAACGCGAAAATCACGTGCCGCTGATGCGCCTCGCCTTCCAGATTTTCAAATTGCCCGGACCAGGCGACGATCTCCGGGCCGAATTCCCGCATCGCCTCGCCGGCTGCGCTGGCGTATTCCGCGTAGGCCGCGGCGTCCGATACGGTAACGTGAGCGATTAAATAACCTTTTGCCGTCATGATAAGTACCTTCATTGGTGAACAGAGTTTAAAAGCAGGGTGTAAAACCACTCTATTGACTATTAAACTGCGCATAAATAGCCGAAATAAGAACGCGCTGTTACCGGAAAAGTGAACAATGAAAAATCTTGATGCGCTAATGGTGTTTGCGCGCGTGGCGGAGATGACAAGCTTTACCCGCGCGGCGGAAAGCCTGGGCATGCAGAAAGGGCGCGTATCGGCGGTGATACGCGAACTGGAGGCGGAGATCGGCGCCACGCTGCTGCACCGCACCACGCGCAGCGTGCAGCTCACCGAGGATGGCCGCGCCTTTTATTCCCGCGCGCGGGACCTGCTGGCGGAGGCGGAAGAGTTGCAGTCGATGTTCGCGAATCAGGGCGCGCCGCTGCGTGGGCGGCTGCGCGTCGATATGCCCACCGTGCTGGCGCAGTCGGTGGTGATACCGGCCTTGCCGCGGCTGATGGCGGCGCATCCGGCGTTGGAGATTGAGCTTTCCAGCACCGATCGCCGCGTCGACCTGGTGCAGGAAGGGTTTGATTGCGTGATCCGTCTTGGCCCCGTCGCGGATGAGACGCTGATTGCCCGGCCCTTAGGCAAGCTGCGCATGATCAATGCCGCAAGCCCGGCCTATCTCGCCCGTTACGGCACGCCGCGCACCCTCGAGGAGCTGGTCACTCAGCAACACTGCATGGTGCACTACGTGAGACATTTCGGCGCGAAACCCGACGGATGGGAATATCCGTCGGGCGACGGCTATAAAACGCTGATGCTGCCGGGCATGATGAAGGTGAACAGCGTGCAGACCTATCACGAGGCCGGGCTGGCGGGGATGGGACTCATCCAGGCGGGCTACTCCGCGCTGGCGCCGCATCTCGCCGCCGGCGCGCTGGTGGAGGTGCTGCCCGATCTGCGTCCCGCGCCGCTTAACGCCTTTTTCGTAGTGGCGCACCGCCGTAGCCTGTCGCAACGCGTCAGGGCCTTTATGCACTGGACGGAGGCGCTGCTCAAGCCCTATTTTGACTGAGGGGTCTCCAGCGGACGCAGACCGTTGCGGCTTTCTTCAGGCTCGGCGATGCGTTTTACCTCGCCTACCAGCAAGATATAGGAGAGCGCGCCGATCAAGGCCACCGCCGCGATATAGATCAGGGCCGGGCCAAAGCCGTAATCTTGCGCCAGATAGCCGATCACCAGCGGAACGGTAATGCCGCCCAGCCCGCCGACGAAATTGAACACGCCGCCGGTCAGGCCAATCAGACGCATCGGCGCCAGCGACGATACCAGCGACCAGGTGATTGAGGCGAAACCGTTGCCGAAAAAGGCCACCGCCATCAGCGTCATAATCCAGACGGGATCGTTGGTGTAGTTGGCGCCCATAATGCAGGTGGAGATCAGCAGTCCGCAGATAATCGGCGTTTTACGCGCCGCGCCGAGCGAATAGCCTCTCTTCACCAGTCTGTCCGCCAGCCAGCCGGAGAGCAGCACGCCAACAAAAGCGGCGAGAAAGGGCACCGTGGTCATAAAGCCCGCTTTCAGCGCGGTGATGCCTTTTTCCTGGGTCAGGTAGTTAGGGAACCAGGTCAGGAAAAACCACAGCGTCGAGGTCACGGCGAACTGCCCCAAATAAACGCCCAGCAGCTTGCGATGAAACACCAGCTTCCAGTCGGCTTTGCTCAGCGGCTGACGCGCCTCGCGGGTGGCGGGCGCATCGCCGTCAACCAGGCCGCCGCCGCGCTGAATATAATCGAGCTCCGCTTTGCCGATACCTTTGGTAAGACGCGGCGGCTGGTAAACTCTGAACCAGACCAGCGACCAGATAATGCCGATACCGCCGGTGACGATAAAGACCCAGTGCCAGCTCAGCAGCTCCTGAATCCAGATTAACAGCGGCGTCAGAAAAGCCAGGCCGACAAACTGCCCGGAGGTGAAGAAACCCACCGCGGAGGCGCGCTCCTGTTCCGGAAACCAACTGGTGACCATGCGGTTATTGGTGGGAAAGGCGGGCGCTTCGAAGATGCCGGTTACGGCGCGCAGGGCGATTAGCGATATCAGCCCGGTGGCGAAACCCTGCAGCAGGGTTGCCACCGACCAGCCCAGAATGGCGATAAAATAGGTCAGCCGCGAACCAATGCGATCGAGAAACCAGCCGCCGGGGATCTGGCACAGGGTATAAAGCCAGGCGAATGCGGAAAAGACATAGCCCATCTCCGCTTTCGTGATGCCGAACTCCTGCTGAATATGCGCGGAAGCCACGGCCAGATTAGCCCGGTCGACGTAACAGATCACGACGGTAATAAAGATCATCAACAGCGTGAGATAACGACGTCGCCCTGGTTTTGCATTATTTACGGAAATATCCATCGCAATCTGTCTCCAGATTTTGGGCATGGCGAAGCCGTTCACCATGCCCTGTTATTTACAGAGGGTGTGTTTTCTATTTATTTGTTGTCAGATAATCCGCGGCCAGCGGCGCCGGGTTAAATAATCCGCCTTACCACTCCGCGACGGAACCGTCCGCATGGCGCCACAGCGGATTACGCCAGTCTGGCGCGTTTTTGCTGCGTTCGATTACCTGCTCCTCGTCGATTTCCACGCCGAGTCCCGGTTTCATTAAGGGTTTAAAGAAGCCGCCTTCCATGCTGAAATCCGCTTTGTTTTTCACAAAGTCGAGCAGCTCCGCGCCCTGGTTATAATGAATGCCCATGCTCTGCTCCTGGAAAACCGCGTTGCGCGAGACGAAATCGACGTGCAGACAGGCGGCAAGGGCGATTGGGCCGAGCGGGCAGTGCGGCGCGAAGGCGACATCGTAGGCTTCCGCCATCGCGGCGATTTTTACGCACTCGGTGATGCCGCCGGCATGGGAGAGATCGGGCTGCAGAATCGCCAGTCCGCCCGCCTCGAGCACGCGTTTGAACTCAAAACGCGAGAACATGCGTTCGCCCGCCGCAATAGGGATAGCGGTTTGCGCCGCCAGCCTGGGGTAATATTCCGCCTGCTCCGCCAGTACCGGCTCCTCGATAAACAGCGGGCGGTAGGATTCAAGCTCTTTGATCAACACCTTCGCCATCGGCGCGCTCACGCGTCCGTGAAAGTCGAGGCCAAACTCAATCTTATCGCCGAACGCATCGCGAATTTGCGCGACGGTATTCACCGCGGCGTCGACCTTGCGCGAGTCGTCGATAATGCCCAGCTCTTCGCAGCCGTTAAGCTTGAAGGTGTCAAAGCCGATTTCGCGTAACGTATGGATGCCGGCGATCACGTCCGCCGGTCGATCGCCGCCTACCCAGCTATAAGCTTTGATTTTATCCCGCACCAGGCCGCCCATCAGTTGCCATACCGGCGCGCCCAGCACCTTGCCTTTGATATCCCACAGCGCCTGATCGATGCCGGCGATGGCGCTCATCATGATCGGGCCGCCGCGGTAAAAACCGGCGCGGTACATCACCTGCCACAGATCGTTGATGCGCGCCGGATCCTGACCAATCAGGTAGTCTCCGAGTTCATGCACGGCGGCTTCGACGGTGCGCGCGCGCCCCTCGATAACGGGTTCTCCCCAGCCGACGACGCCTTCGTCGGTTTCGATTTTAAGAAACATCCAGCGCGGGGGTAAACGGTATGTGGTGAGCCGGGTTATTTTCATTTCACTGCCTCTCTGTATGCCTGAACAAATGCGGCCGCCTGCTGCGCGGTTCGCTCCACGGGCTGACCAGCGCGATAGAGATCGCTGCCGAGCCCGGCGCCTGCGCAGCCCGCTTCAAGCCACTGGGCCAGATTTTCCGGCGTAACGCCGCCCACGGCCAGCACCGGCACGTCGTCGGGCAGCACCGCTTTTAGCGCCTTGATGTAGCCCGGGCCGAACGCGGAGGAGGGGAATATTTTTAACGCCTGCGCGCCGGCCTCCAGCGCGTTAAAGGCTTCGCTGGCCGTCGCGCAGCCAGGACAGACGATCATGCCGAGGCTCACGGCGTGGCGGATTAGCGCCGGCTGAATATTCGGCGTCACGATAAGCTTGCTGCCCATCTCCGCCAGCCTGTCCACCTGCTCGGTTTTCAACACCGTTCCGGCGCCGATCAACGCCCTGTCGCCGTAAGCCTCAAGGATCAGCGGGATGCTGAGCGCCCACTGCGGCGAATTGAGCGGAATTTCCACCGCATCGAAACCCGCATCGATAACGGCGCCGACGTGCGCCACAACCTCGTCTGGCGTGACGCCGCGCAGAATCGCGATAAGGGGAAGTTCAGTTTGCCATTGCATTAATGATGCTCCTTATGCCTGCCTGAAAGGCGGTATCGCCGGCTATTACGCTGGCCTGCTGGCCAGCGGCGGCCAGCGCCTGTTGATATCGGCGGGTCAGCGATTCTCCGCCGACGAGGGCGATCGGCTGATGACCAAAGCGTTCGCGCATTGTGGCGACCTCCGCACCAATCAACAGACCGGATAAAAATTCGCTGACCTCTTCAGGGGCCAGGCTGCCGAGGATATGCGCGGCGCGGATCTCGAAGAGCTGCGCCAGCAGCGCCGGTGTCGCAATTCCGCGCGCCAGCCCGGCGTCAAATGCTGTCTGCGACGGCTGCTGCTCAGGCAAACCGGCGCCAATTAGCGAGTGGCGCAGCAGCAGCGCGTGAAGTTCGCCGGTCATCACGGTGTGAAAGTCGAGAATACGTTCGTTGTCGATCTGTACCCATTTGCAGTGGGTGCCCGGCATCACGTAAACGGGCGAGGGCGCCAGCGCGTGGGCGCCGAGCAACTGCGTCTCTTCGCCGCGCATCACATTATGGTGATCCTCGCGGCTGACGCACATACCGGGCACGATCCAGACGTTGTCGGCGACCGACGTCAGCTGCTCGCCGATTGCTGAAAAGCGGGCAGGCAGCGGCAGATAGGGCACGCTTTTCCAGCCCACGTTGCTCCCCACCATCCCGGCCATCACCACCGGCGTCGCGCCGTCGCGCCACCCCTGCGTGATCTCGTCTAATACCGCCTGCGGGCGCTTCCCGTTCAGCCGGGTGACGCCCGCTTCTGACTCTCTGCTTTCCTGACAGCGTTCGTTGTCGAAAAGCCAGGCGCGCAAATTGGTGGAGCCCCAGTCAACGGCGATATAGCGAGATCTCATGTAATGTCCTTTAACCTGTGTGTCGAGCTGGCGATCATGGTGTACGCAGCCTGCTCTGCCGCATCGCCGTTCTGCAGCCGTATGGCGTCGAACAGCGCTTTATGTTCGCTTAGCGTTTTCGGCATATTGGCCTCGTCGCCCTGCCAGGTACGCTCGAAGACGGCGCGCTGGAGGGAGCTGATCGCTACGCTAAGCTGTTCCAGCACCGGGTTGTGCACCGCGCGCAGCACCGCTTCGTGATAGCGAATGTCCGCTTCGTTAAAGGCGTCCCGGTCCTGGTTGTTGGCGATCATGTCGTTGAGCGCCGATTCAATCTGCGCCAGATCCTGCGACGTCGCGCGCTCCGCCGCCCAGCGGGCGATGGCCGGTTCAACCAGATTGCGCACTTCGCTCATGGCCGCAATCAGGCGCGGATCGTCGTCGTTTTCCAGCACCCACTGCAGTACGTCCGAGTCCAGGTAGTTCCACTGATTGCGCGGCGTGACGAAGGCGCCGTAGTAACGCTTTATTTCAATAAGCCGCTTCGCCGTCAGCGAACGGAACACCTCGCGGATGATATTGCGCGAGGTGGCGAATTCGTCACACAGCTCCGCCTCGGCCGGCAGCGGCGCGCCGGGCAGATATTTTCCGCTGACGATCTGCTGGCCCAGCGTAATCACGATACGGTCGGTTTTGTTGAGGGTCATAGAAGCTCCTTGTGCCTGCCTGTTTGCTTCTACTTTACCCTGAACGCTCAGTTTCGCCTCATATTTGAAGTACAAAGTAGAGGTAAGCAGCTATCAGTGTGGTGCCATTGTAGTACGATAAATAATATGTGTACTACAATGTGGATCACAAAACAGCCATATTGATAACAGTGTTTGTCGTCAGCGCGTTGCGCAAAATGTGATCAAGAGAAAAGAAAGATGCTTTGTAATCGATTACTTTTTTAACGGGCACCAATTGTAATCGATTACTTTTCTCCGTGAGGCTGCTATGGTTTCTTATACGCAAGGTGGTGATCACGCCGTAGTGGCTCAGCGCATGCTGGTGCCGCGGCTGTCGCTGATGATGTTTCTGCAGTTCTTTATCTGGGGCAGCTGGTCGGTGACGCTCGGGCTGGTAATGACGCAGCACAATATGTCGCTGCTGATTGGCGATGCCTTCTCCGCCGGGCCGATTGCGTCGATACTGTCGCCCTTTGTGCTGGGCATGCTGGTGGATCGCTTCTTCCCATCGCAGAAGGTGCTAGCGGTGATGCATCTGGCGGGCGCGGTGATCCTGTGGTTTGTGCCGCAGGCGGTGGTGGCGGAAAACGGCGGCTTGCTGATCGCCTTACTGTTCGGCTACACCCTGTGCTACATGCCGACGCTGGCGCTGACCAACAATATCGCCTTTCACAGCCTGGCGAGCAGCGAGAAAAGTTTCCCGGTGGTGCGGGTATTCGGCACTATCGGCTGGATCGTAGCGGGAATTTTTATCGGCGTTGTCGGCATCGCCTCAAGCGTCGCTATCTTTACGCTGGCGGCCATTAGCTCGGTCGCGCTGGCAATCTATAGCCTGACGCTGCCGCACACGCCTGCGCCGGCGAAAGGCGCGCCTTTCCACCTGCGCGATCTCTTCTGCGCCGACGCCTTCGCGCTGCTGAAAATCCGCCACTTTTTTATTTTTTCGCTCTGCGCCACCCTGATCTCCATTCCGCTCGGTACCTATTACGCCTTTACCGCTTCCTGGCTGGCTGATGCCGGGGTAGAGAACGTCAGTACGCTGATGTCGTTTGGCCAGATGTCGGAAATCTTTTTCATGCTGGTGATCCCGCTACTGTTTCGTCGCCTCGGCGTGAAAACCATGCTGCTGGTGGGCATGGGCGCCTGGTTCGTACGCTATGCGCTGTTCGCCATGGGCATGGGCGAAGAGGGTCAGGCACTGATCTGGCTGGGCATCTTGATGCACGGCGTCTGTTACGACTTTTTCTTTGTGGTCGGCTTTATTTATACCGATCGCATCGCTGGCGAGAAAGTAAAAGGGCAGGCGCAGAGCATGATCGTTATGTTTACCTACGGCATCGGCATGCTGCTGGGGTCGCAAATCTCCGGCGCGCTCTATAACCATCTGGTGGCCGGTCAGGTTTCCGCCGCCAACTGGGCGCTGTTCTGGTGGATCCCGGCGATTGCCGCCGCGGCGATCGCCGTGCTGTTCCTGTTCACTTTTAAGTATCGCGACTGAGCTGTTTTTATGGGAGGTGGTTTTTGAAAACGTTGAAAGGTCCGGGCATTTTTCTTTCGCAGTTTATTGGGCAGCAGGCGCCGTTTAATTCGCTGGAGGGGCTGGCGCAGTGGGCAGCGTCGCTCGGCTATCAAGCCCTGCAGATCCCCTGCAACCATGCTGGGATATTCGATCTGCAGCGGGCTGCCAGCAGCCAGACCTACTGCGACGAGGTGCGTGGATTGCTGCAGGAGAAAGGGTTATGCATCAGCGAACTCTCAACGCATCTGGAGGGACAGCTGGTAGCGGTGCATCCGGCGCACGACGCCGCCTTCGACAACTTCGCGCCGGCAAGCGTGCGCGGCAAGCGCGAGGCGCGCACCGCCTGGGCGACAGAGCAGGTGGCGCTGGCGGCGGCCGCTTCGCAAAACCTCGGGCTGCGCGCCCATGCGACTTTCTCCGGTTCGCTCGCCTGGCCCTATATCTATCCCTGGCCGCCGCACAATCCGCAGCTGTTCAAGGAGGCGTTCGCCGAGCTGGCGCGCCGCTGGCAGCCGCTACTCGACATCTACGATCGCCACGGCGTTGACCTCTGCTATGAGCTGCATCCCGGCGAAGATCTGCATGATGGCGTGACCTTTGAGCGCTTCCTGGAGAAGGTTGATCATCATCCGCGCTGCAATATTCTCTTTGACCCCAGCCATCTGCACCTTCAGCACATCGATTACCTGCAGTTTATCGATATCTATCACGCGCGCATCAAAGCCTTTCACGTTAAAGATGCCGAGTACTTGCCGAACGGCCGCAGCGGCGTCTACGGAGGCTACCAAAAATGGATCGACCGCGCCGGACGCTTTCGCTCGCCAGGCGACGGCCAGATCGACTTCAAGGGCATTTTCAGCAGGCTGGCGCAGTACAACTATGATGGCTGGGCAGTGCTGGAGTGGGAGTGCTGCCTGAAAGAGGCGGAGACCGGCGCACGCGAGGGCGCGGAGTTTATTCGCCGCCACATTATTCCGGTGGCGGATCATGCCTTTGATGACTTCGCTGCCCGGCAGAGCAGCGCCAGCGTGCGCGCCGCGCTTGGCCTGCCGGAGTGATACTGGCCTGACCGGCAGCAGCAGTGAGGTTGCGCTCTGGCTCACCCGCGCGTACAGGCGCGTCTTGTCGCTACACGACTGCGGCCGATTTGCACTAACGTCTTGTCTCGCGGGGGATTATGATAACCAGCAGACCAGAAACCGACCCAGGAAGTCATCCCACCATGTCCATTCAAAAAATCGCGAAGCTGGCCGGCGTCTCCGTTGCCACGGTCTCTCGCGTCATTAACAACAGCGACAGCGTCAAGGAAATAAACCGGGATAAAGTGTTAAAGGCGATTGAAGCCAGCAACTATCAACCTAATCTGCTGGCGCGGCAGCTGCGCACCGCGCGCAGCTCGATGGTGCTGGTGTTGGTTTCCGATATTTCCAACCCGTTTTGTGCGGAAATCGTCAAGGGGATAGAGGCGCAGGCAGAGCAGAACGGCTATCGCATTCTGCTATGCAACTCCGGTGCCGATATCAATCGCTCACGCTCCAGCCTGCAGCTGCTGGCGGGGAAAATGGTGGAAGGCGTGATTACCATGGACGCCTTCACCCGACTGCCGGAGCTGACGCAGCTGATCGGCGATATGCCCTGGGTGCAGTGCGCGGAGTATGCTGACGCTGGCGATATCTCCTGCGTAGGGATCAACGACACCGACGCGGCGCGCCAGCTGGTCGCCCATCTGGCCGACGGCGGCCGTCGTCATATCGCCCTGATTAACCACGATCTCAGCTACAAATATGCCCAGCTGCGCCAGCAGGGCTATCAGCAGGAGCTGGAGAGTCGGGGTTTGAGCTGGCAGGCGATCGACTACGCCAGCGATCTGAGCTTTAGCGCCGGCAAACAGGCGATGCAGGGGCTGCTGAGGCGTGACATCCGGCCCGACGCGGTGTTTGCCGTATCGGATACGCTGGCGGCCGGCGCGATGTCCGCCATCGAGTCGGCGGGTCTGCGCATTCCGCAGGATATTGCCGTGGCCGGTTTTGACGGCACCGAACTCGCTGAAATCATTTCGCCGGCGCTCACCACCGTCGCTCAGCCTTCGCGCGAGATTGGCCGCACGGCCTTTGACCTGCTGCTGAAGAAAATAGCCGATCCGCAGGCGCCCACGGAACGGGTAATGATGGCATGGCGGCTAATTTTGCGCGCCAGCGCCTGAGGTAAACCCGTGCGCCGTTTATGTTAATTTATTAATAGCGTATTAATGCTTTACATATTCAGCGGGCGGATTTCTCTCATCCATACATTTTTTTTGATTAAAGTCAGCTAATTATCAGGTCTGATAATATCAGCGCATGCTGTTTAAGACTGGTTTAATTTTTACGCGCCAGGATTGCAGGCGAAATTAACACTTTTTGATTCTGGTTAACAAAAGGAGTAGGGTCATGCTGATTAAAAAGGCAGCGGTTAGCTTAATTATGCTGGCGGCAGCGTCAACGCTTTCAGCCTGCGCGGGGCGCTATATTATTTCCACGAATGACGGACATATGATTAATGCAAAAGGTAAGCCCGTTATTGATAAAGAAACAGGTATGATCTCCTATGAAGATGCCAGCGGAAATATGCATCAGCTACAGAAGCATGATGTAAAAGAGATTGTAGAAGAATAATGACGAGGCGACTTTACAGCACCTTATCTTAAATCTTCTCGCAAGTGAATCGTTCGAGACGTAAGCGAATAACGTTGCGTTTTGCAGCAGCAGGTTCAGGTTTTAAATTGAATCAGGGTTGAAAGTAGTAATGAAAAAAACGATTTTGCTGATATTGCCTCTCTTGCTGACAAGCTGCGCAGAATATAAATGGGTAAAGCAGGGGGCAAGCGACCGCGATGAGACAGTGGTTGAAACCGCCTGCGAGGCTCAGGCGCTGCGCGACTTGCCGCCGGATAACGTCGTGAGCGGCAAGTCCGTATCCCATGATAAAAAACATGACGAATCTGACGTTAGCTATACCGTAAGCGATTCCAATCAGTATCAAAGAGAGATTTTAGTTAAAGACTGTATGTACAAACAAGGCTGGAGCCAGATCGAGGTTCAGCACTGATTGATCGCCATTCCGATGCCTGCCGTGGCGCGCCGTTCAGGCATGGCAGACTGAATGTATCTTTATCATCCTGCAGGGACAGGCGAGCGCCAGCGCCTCCCAGCGGCTGATTTCTTCTGAAAACCGGAGGTAAACACGTGTCCAAAACCGCTAAAGCGATGCTTCTCTCAGCCGCTATGCTCGTCACCGGCAGCGGCATCGCATCGGAAAGTACGCCTGATATTACCGTTTTTGCTTCGAAGGATGCGCAGGGCAGCGTCTGGAACAGCGTGACGGATAAAGCGCAGTACCAGGTTTCCTACAAAGTGACGATCAATAACAACGGGAAGCAGGCGTTTACGCCGGGAAAAAATAATAAGATGTGCCTGTTTCTCTTCGATAGTCAGGGACATCAGCTGATGAGCAACGGTATCCAGCTTGAACTGCTTTCGCCTTATAAAGGAGGAGAGTCGCGTTATGGCACCGTGATGTTTACCAGCGATAACGATGCACTGTTTGATCTGCCTTTTGTGAAGCTTGCGACGGGGGAGAAATGCCTTACCGCGGCGGTGAAACGCTGACAATAATGGCAGGTCATGGGCAAAAAAAATCCCGCTTCGTGAGTCGTTGGCGACCGGTAGGTTGAAGCGGGAGAGCCATAATGGCTGACACCAGGGAAAGGCATAACACATACTCCTTACAGATTAATCTAACAATTTTATTCCGCTAAATAATTATTTGGCGATAGCTACTGGCGTTGATCTAAATCAAAACCGGACGTAAATAATTATCAAACGAGATGCTGTTTATTTAATGCGTTTATTTATTGTTCGTATCGGCACTGCAATATTATCGTCAGCTCTTTCAGACGAGGCGAGTATTAAAATATCGGTCTTGATCAAAAATCAGAGGAAATAAAATGTTTAAGCAATTGATCGCGAGTCTGACAATAATGTTGGGATGTACCGCAGTGTCGGGCTGCGTAATGGCTGACGGAGGTGGGCATCGCCACTATGCACCCGCCTTTGATAAACATCATCGCAGCGCGCCCAGCACTTCGCACCATATGGGGCCACCGCCCGCGCAAGACAGCGCTTTTCAACATATGGGCCCGCCGCCTGCGCCAGGTAGCGCTGCTCAGCATATGGGGCCGCCGCCCGCGAATGGCATTCATCGCCGCTAAGCCACAGGACCGTTCGCGCGGGCAGCTGGTTTCTGCTTAACCCGGCCCCTCGCTGCCCGCCGCCAGCAGCGGCACCAGCACATCGCTAATGGGCGTCGCGATGCCGTGCGCGCGGCCGTAACGCTGTATCACGCCGTTGCGGATCTCCCACTCCAGCGGACGATTCGCCTGCCGGTCGGCAAGTATTGAGGTGCCTAAATCCGCTGGCGCCTGATGAAACACGTTAAGGATCTCCTGCGGCACTTTATCGCTCAGGACCGCACCCTGCGCCCGCGCGACGCTCAGGCACTCGCGCAGGTAATCCAGCGCCAGCGCGGTGATATCGGCGCGCGCAAACATGCCGGCGCGACGGTTAGCCAGCACCATCAGACCCGCCACTGCGTTTTGCAGCAGCTTGCGCCAGGCGATCGAGACAAAGTCCGCTGTGAGCGCTACCGCACAGCGCGTGCCGCTCAGCGCCTCCACCACCCGCTGAGCCTCCGGCCGATCCGGCAGCGTCAGGCGCGGCGCGGCCCGCAGCCAGACCGAAGCATCCGGCTCGCGCTGCGCCGGAAACCAGACCACCGCCGGCAGCACGACGGCGCCATTTACCCAGGGTTCCAGCTGCGTCTGCTGCTCCACGCCGTTTTGCAGCGCGCACACCACGCTGTTTTTGTCGCACAGTTGCGCCAGCCAGTCGGCACAGTCGGCGACCTGGGTGGTTTTCACCGCCACGAAGAGCAGATCGACCGGGCGCTCAATAGCGGCCGGATCGGTCATGACGGGGCCAGGCACCACGATTTCACCCTGATCGTGACGCAGGATAAGCTGCGGATGCGCGGTGCGCCCGCACAAACGCGGCGTGCGGCCCGCTTCATGCAGCGCGGCGGCGATGGTGGTGCCAATCGCGCCCGGTCCCAGCAGCGCAGTGGTAAAGCGATCTGACATGGAAAGCTCTCCTGACTGAATTAATTCATCATAAAGGTGCCCGCGGCTATCACCGCGCACGCCAGCATTTTCCTGATCGTTAAGGCCTCGCCAAGGAACAGATAGCCCAGCACGGCGGCAAACAGCACGCTGGTCTCGCGCAGCGCGGAAACCGCACCCATCGGCGCAGAGGCCATGACCTCAATAATAATGCCGTAGGCCAGCAGCGACACCAGCCCGCCCGCCGCCGCGACCGGCAGGCCCGGGCGCCAGTGCAGCAGGCTTTTCGCATCGCGCCGCGCGATATAGATCGCCGGCATCAGCGCGCCCCAGCAGGCGCTCATCCACAGCGTATAGGAGAGCGCGCTGCCGGAAAGGCGCACTCCTATACCGTCCACCACGCTATAGGCGGCAATAAACGCGCCGGTTGCCAGCGGATAGCGCAGATTAGGCATCCGCCCTTTGCCGCCGCTTATCGCCAGCAACAGGATGCCGCCGGAAATCAGTGCAATGCCGACCAGCGTGCGCAGCTCGATCTTCTCCCCGGCGACGATGGCCGCCGCGCAGGTCACTATCAGCGGCGACGAGCCGCGCGCAATCGGGTAGCTCTGCCCCAGATCGCCGCTGCGATAGCTGCGCACCAGGCAGAGGTTGTAGCCGACATGCAGCAGCGCCGATAGCAGCGCCCAGGACCAACTGGCGCGCGCCGGCATCGGCATGAAGGGCGCGATAAGCACGCAAACCGCGGCGATGGCCACGCACATGATGCTCATCGACCAGAGCCGATCGTCGCCGCCGCGCAACAGGACGTTCCAGCCTGCATGCAGCAGGGCAGCAAATAAGGTCAGTAAAATAAGATAGCTGGGCATGGGGTGATGCTATCAGCCCATGCCCGAATGAAAAGCGAAGTCTCGTCATTGCCGTATGAACAAAAGCTCATAGGTCAGACATAACGGCTTTGCGCCTCGCGGGATTGCGCCAGCAGCCAGCGGCGAAACGTCACGATATGCGGCTCGGCTTCTGTCCCTTTCGGGCAGACGAAGTAATAGGCGGCGGGCGAGGGGAAAGGGATGGCGAACAGCCGCACCAATGAGCCTTCCGCCAGCTCTTTTTCAACGTGTCCGCTGCGCGCCAGCGCAATGCCCTGGCCCAGCAGCGCGGCCTCAATCGTCATGTTGGTGTCGGCGAAGCGCACGCTCTCGTGCAGCACATCGATCGGGATGCCATTCAGTCTGAACCAGACGTCCCATTTCGGCACCAAATCGGCGCCGTCGCGCGTCATCAGCGGATAGCGCAGCAGCTCGGCCGGCTCTTCCGGGGCGCCAAAGCGCTGCAGCAGCGCCGGACTGGCAACCGGAAAGAGCTGCTCGCGGAACATAAACTCCGTGTGCAGCGCCGGGTAATCTCCCTGACCGAAGCGAATGGCCACGTCTGCATCGGTGCTGGCGAAGTTGATGGCGCTGTCGGTGCTTTCCAGCGTTACCAGAATCTCCGGGTGCAGGCGCGCTAAATCGGGCAGGCGCGGCAGCAGCCACTTCAGGGCGAAAGAGTAGGTGGTGCTGACGCACAGCCGCACGCGCCCCTTTTGCTCGCGCAGATCGGCAAGCGTGGTATCCAGCTTGCTGAAAAACTCGCGCACCAGCGGCGCGAGGGCGGCGCCAGCGGGCGTCAGGCTCAGCGTTTTACCGCGCTGAAAGAGCTGCACGCCCCAAACGGCTTCCAGATGCTTCAACTGGTGGCTGACCGCGCTTTGCGTTACGCACAGCTCTGCGGCGGCCGAGGTAAAGGTGGTGTGGCGCGTCGCGACTTCAAACGCGCGCAGCGTCGCAGTAGGGGGCAAATCACGCATCGTCGATTCCTGTTTATGAGCTAAGACTCATGACACATTAAGGCGAACGCTGCTGAAAAGACAGCTGGGCTTCTTAAAGCCGGGAGCCAGCGTCGCCAGCGCGGGCAAAATTCGCTACTATCCGCGCTCATCTCTCAACGGACCGCCTGATGTCAGCTATTGTCGATACCTTTATCGCCCCGCCGTGTCTGGAACAGATAGAGACGCTCTATCAGGACGACCATCTGGTGCTAATCAATAAACCGGCCGGGCTGCTCAGCCTCTCAGGGAAAAATCCGCTTAACCTTGATTCGGTGCATCACCGGATGGCGGCGCGCTTTCCCGGCTGCACTCTGGTGCACCGGCTCGATTTCGGCACCTCAGGGCTAATGGTGATCGCGCGCAATAAAGCGATTAACGCTGCGCTCTGCCAGCAATTCAGCCAGCGCACGGTAAGCAAGGGCTACAGCGCGCTGCTGTGCGGGCATGTGAAGAAGGATGACGGGCTTATCGAGGCGGCGATCGCCAAAGACCCGGCTCGCTTCCCGCTGATGGCGATTTGCGCCGCAAGCGGCAAGCCCGCGCGATCTCGCTATTGCGTCGTTGAGCGTTTTTATCAGGCGGGGGAAGGCGGCGTAGCGCTGCCATTGACGCGCGTCGCGCTGACGCCGGAGACCGGGCGTACCCATCAGCTGCGCATTCACTGCCAGCTGATAGGGCATGCTATTTTGGGCTGCGATCTTTATGGCGGGCGTCTGCTGCCGGGGGCCGACCGCGCGCCGCGGCTGATGCTGCACGCCAGCGAGCTGCATTTTACCCATCCGGTGAGCGGAGAGCGGATAGCCGCGCGCCATGCCAGCCCGTTTTAACTGCGTTTCAGCGGTTCGTTTGCCTTGATAGCGCGTGAGGGGGCTGGCGTTACCACATCAGATCGTCAGGCACCTTGAAGTCGGCGTAGGGATCGTCTTCATCCTGCTCTTCCTGACTAAGCGCGCTGTTTAATACGATGCTGTTGGCGTCACGTTGCGCGATCTTATCGGCGACGCTGGCGGGGATAACGGCGTAATGGCTTTCGCCGTTCTCCGCTGTCAGGCGCGCAATGGCGAGTCGGCCGCTAATCAGCTGTGCCTGGGTCGCCTTATCTACCTCGATTTTTTTGATCAGATTATTATCGGTGAAGTTAAAACCGATATTGCCGCGTGAAATGTCGATGCGGTTCATCTCAATCAACTGCTTGATCTGCGCCTTATACTCGCGCGACAACACCGCCTGCTTTTGCTGTTCGTTAAGCAGCTTATCGCGCTCCTGCTGCGCCTTTTTATTTTCTTCCACCGCCTGTCGCGCCTCGCGCGCCTGAACGCGCGATTTTTTGGCGGTTCTCTGCACCTTGTCCATTTTCTTGCTGCTGACCAGGCCAGCTTTGAGCATCTGCTCTTGTAAGGTAAGTTTCGTCATCGTTGTTTCTAAGCCCGTTGAAAAAATTTTTCTGATTATACCTGTAAATCGGGTAGCCGCCGAGGGCCGCTCGCCCGATCCGTTACCGCGCGCCACCCTGCCGCTGGGCTACCGGTAGCGCCAGGACGCCTGTTCCCGTCGACACACCGCGATAAGCGTCTCCCGCAGCCAGCGGTGCAGCGGATCCGCCTGAAGTCGGGGATGCCAGATAGCGGCGATGCTAATGGCGGGCGTGACGACGGGCAGCTCAAAGGGGACCACGTCGCCCGCCGCCATGCCCGAGGCGACGCCGTTGAGCGAGGAGAGCGTCACCAGACCGAGCATATCGGAGGCGCGCACCAGCGGGAGCGCGTTGGCAAAGGCGGGAACCACCACGCTCACACGCCGCTGCCAACCCAGCGAGGCGAGCGCGACATCGACTGGACCCCACTGTTTATTGTGGCGCGAAACGACAACGTGTGGATAGCTGGCGTAGCGTTCCGCCGTCACGCCTGGCGCCTGCAATAGCGGGTGATCGCGGCGGCAGATGCCGACAAAGCGATCGCTGAAGAGCGTTCGTAGCTTCAGCTCAGGCGCATCCGTGCCGAGCACGCCGATCTCCAGGTCGATTTCACCGCAGCGCAAGGCGTGCGGCGCTTTGTCACGTTTGGCGACGAACACCAGCTGGATCAGCGGCGCGGTTTGCCGCAGCTCCGCCGTCAGCGCGGCGGC
>Ga0157361_1000107_pt1 | contig 46348 bp, 37 predicted proteins | sample AttlaeALBM2_FD_111481 | JGI IMG/M metagenome (GOLD analysis project Ga0157361, IMG submission 111481) | Fungus gardens microbial communities from leaf cutter ant in Ribeirão Preto, State of São Paulo, Brazil - Atta laevigata ALBM2 | ecosystem: Host-associated > Fungi > Mycelium > Unclassified ...
AGAGGTGAGTACGGTCACACTTTATCTATTGTTAGAAAAAATAACTTAATCGCCTGAATATTAGTTAATCCAGACGGGAATAAGCATTTATAAAAAAACTTCTAACAATGGCGATTTAATTCAACGAATTTTTAATCCAATCGGATAAAACGCATCTGGATCACATTATTCCCCCCCGGTATTTATACATTACAACGCAGAGGCGAATTAAATAAACCGTAGTGATAAAAGGACTGTATATGAAGGTCTCTAAACAACAATTACATCAGCTTATCCAGCAAAAAATTCACGCCGCCGGCCTGAGCCAGGAACACGCCGGCATCGTCGCCGACGTGCTGGTTCATGCCGATGCGCGCGGCATTCATTCTCACGGCGCGGTCAGGGTCGAATACTATTCCGAACGCATCAGCAAAGGCGGCACCAACAATCACCCGCATTTCACCTTTGAAAAAACCGGCCCCTGCAGCGCCATTTTCGACGGCGACAACGGCGCCGGGCACGTGGCGGCCAAGCTGAGCATGGATCGCGCCATCGAGATGGCGAAAGAGAACGGCGTGGCGGTGGTGGGCGTACGCCGCATCGGCCACAGCGGGGCACTGTCGTACTTCGTGCAACAGGCGGCGCGCGCCGGCATGATCGGCATTTCGCTGTGCCAGTCCGATCCGATGGTGGTGCCGTACGGCGGCGCCGAAGTCTACTACGGCACCAACCCCATCGCCTTCTCCGCGCCGGGCGAAGGCGACGAGCTGATCACCTTCGATATGGCCACCACCGTACAGGCCTGGGGCAAAGTGCTGGACGCCCGCTCGCGCAACGCCGCCATCCCGGATACCTGGGCGGTGGACGCCGAGGGCAAGCACACCACCGATCCGTTCGCCGTCAGCGGGCTGCTGCCGATCGCCGGGCCGAAAGGCTACGGCCTGATGATGATGGTCGACGTGCTGTCGGGCATTTTGCTCGGCCTGCCGTTCGGCAAACACGTCAGCTCGATGTATCACGATCTCAGCGCCGGCCGGGAATTGGGCCAATTGCATATCGTGCTGAACCCGGGTTATTTCACCAACGAATCCGCATTCCGTAAAAATATCAGCCAGGTCATGAAAGAATTGAATGCCGTTAAGCCGGCGCCGGGCGTCAGCAAAGTGCTTTACCCAGGGCAGAACAGCCATGCGCGTGAAATGGAAAGCGAGAAAAACGGCATCGAAATCGTCGACGATATTTATCAATACTTAATTTCAAATGCTATCTACCAGCGTTCTTACGACCATAAAGATCCCTTCGCCAGTTAACGCACTCTTATTATCGTGGGCTTTTTACGCCGCGGCTCGCGGTTGATATGTCAGAGCCGGGGAGAAAAAAGAAAACCTTCATCAGCGCGCTCAGCGCAATAGGCCGGCCGGCGGCGAATAGCATCAGCCCTGGCCGCATCGCCGCTGAGACACAACATGCGGGCAGGTAAACATGAAAGACTTCCAACAAGAAATCCGTGATATTTCCGGCTGGTTATCGAAAATCGGCGCCGACCCCAGCGGCGGCATGACGCGTCTGCTTTATACCCCGGAATGGATCGAAGCGCAGCACGCGTTGAAAAATACCTTCGAGGCCGCCGGGCTGAGCACCCATTTTGATGCGGTCGGCAACCTGTTCGGCCGACTGGAGGGCAGCAAATACCCCGACCAGGTGATTCTCTCCGGTTCGCACATCGACACGGTGGTCAACGGCGGCAACCTCGACGGCCAGTTCGGTATCGAAGCCGCCTTCATGGCGATCAAACACCTCAAAGACACCTACGGCCCGCCGCTGCGCAGCCTGGAAGTCATCGCGCTGGCGGAAGAAGAAGGCAGCCGCTTCCCTTATGTGTTCTGGGGCAGCAAGAACATCGTCGGCCTGGCCCGGCGGGAAGACGTGCAGCACATTACGGACGCCAAGGGCGTCGGCTTCGTCAACGCCATGCACGACGCCGGTTTCGATTTCCCTCCGCCGCATCAGCCGCTGCGCAGCGACATCGCGGCCTTCGTCGAGATCCACATCGAGCAGGGCAAGGTGCTGGAAACCGAAGGCAAAACCATCGGCGTGGTGACCAGCATCGTCGGCCAACGGCGTTATGACGTGCGGCTGCAGGGCGAAGCCAACCACGCCGGCACCACCCCGATGAGCTACCGCCGGGATACCGTGCACGCCTTCAGCCGCATCTGCTGCGAATCGATCGCCAAGGCGCGCGCCGAGGGCGATCCGCTGGTGCTGACCTTCGGCAAGGTGGAGCCGAAGCCGAACACCGTCAACGTGGTGCCGGGCTTCACCCACTTCACCCTCGACTGCCGCCACACCGATCAGGCCGCGCTACTGCGCTTCACGCAGGAGATCGAGCAGGATATCCAGCGCATCTGCGCCGAGATGGGCATCGAGGCCGAGATCGATCTGTGGATGGACGAAGCGCCGATCCCGATGAACGAACAGCTGGTGGCCTGCGTCAGCCGCCTGTGCGAAACGCAGCGGCTGAATTACCGCATGATGCATAGCGGCGCCGGGCACGACTCGCAAATCTTCGCCCCGCGCGTGCCGACGGTGATGATGTTCGTGCCGAGCATCGCCGGTATCAGCCATAACCCGGCGGAAAAAACCGCCGTCGCCGATCTGAACGAAGGGGTGAAAATCCTGGCGCAGACGCTGTATCAGCTGGCCTACACCGAACAGGGGGCCGAGGCATGAGCAACGACATCGACCCGCGCTACTGGAAAAAGATCGTCGTCGTGCTCTGTCTGGGCTGGGCGGTGATCTGGATCTATCGCACCGTCCTGACGCCGATCTTCCCCGAGATCCAACAAACCATCGGCGCGCACTCCAATGCGGAAATGGGGCTGATCGCCAGCTTCTACTTCTTCGCCTACACCGGGATGCAGATCCCGGCGGGCATCCTGGTGGACAAATTCGGCAAGAAGGTGGTGCTGATCCCGGGCTTCTGCCTGTTCATCATCGCCACGCTGCTGATCGGCAACGCCACCAGCCTGACCATGGTCTATGCCGGCAGCCTGCTGGCGGGCATGGGCTGCGGCTCTTATTACGGCTCGGCCTACTCCCTGTCGTCGGAGAATATCCCGCTGGAACGCCGTGGCCTGGCGACCGCGGTGATCAACAGCGGCTCGGCGCTCGGCATGGCCATCGGCCTGATCGCCTCCAGCCTGCTGGTGAAAAGCTTCAACATGAACTGGCAGATCATGCTGTTCATCATCACCGGCCTGCTGGTGGTGATGACGCTGGTGTTCGCCGTGGTCATCAAAGGCTCGCAGCCTCAAGCCGCGGCGGCCGTCAGCCAGACCGCTGCGCCGACGGCTGCCGAACCCGAAGAGGACGGCCAGCCCAGCGGCCTGTTCAGCCTGCGCATGATCTCCGCCTACGCGATGTACTTCGCCACCTGCTACGGCTACTACATGATAGTCACCTGGCTGCCCTCGTTCCTGCAGCAAGAGCGCGGCTTTGAAGGGGTGGCCATCGGCTTCTCCTCCGCCCTGGTGGCGTTCGCGTCGGTGCCGGGCGCGCTGTTCTTCAGCCGCATGTCCGACCGTTTCCGCAACAAGAAGGTGCAGCTGATCATTTTTCTCGAGCTGTGCGCGGCGGTGATGCTGGTTTGCACCGTCATTTCGCCGGACTCCACCATGCTGCTGATCAGCCTGATCCTGTACGGGTTGCTGGGTAAGCTGGCGGTCGATCCAATCATGATCTCCTTCGTCGCCGACAACGCGCCGAAGAAAGGCTATGGCACCAGCTTCGGCGTGTTCAACTTCTTCGGCATGTCCTCGTCGGTGATCGCCCCCTTCCTCACCGGCGTGATCTCCGACAGCACCGGCTCCAAGGTGATGGGCTTTTACATCTCCGCCGCCATCCTGCTGGTGGGCACCGCCATTTTCTTCACCGTCAACGTCTTGATGAAACGCACTACGGCAGCCCGAACGGCCACCGAGGCCTGACGGCGCTTTTTTACCGGGCGCCGCCGCGGCGCCCTTTCAACGATCAGGAGAATCAACGTGGGTTACTTCAACAATCAAACCGGTTATCCAACCGACATTCTGTCAACGCGTGCCATCATCAAACGCGGCAACTATGCGCTGATCCCGCCGAACGGCCTGGTGCGCAACGTCATTCCCGGTTTTGAAAACTGCGACGTCACCATCTTGTCGACGCCGAAACTGGGTGCCACCTTCGTCGATTATCTGGTGACGCTGCACGACTGCGGCCGCAACACCAAAGGCTTTGGCGGCGAAGAGCTCGAAACCTTCGTGTACGTCATCGACGGCGCCATCACCGCTTCCGCCGACGCCACCGACTACCCGCTGACCGCCGGCGGCTACCTTTACTGCCCGGCGGGCGTCACCCTGCGGTTGGAAAACGCCAACGGCGGCCAATCCAGCCGCCTGTTCCTCTACAAGCGCCGCTATCAGCGCATCAAGGGTTACGAGGCGCACGTGGTCAGCAACAACGTCGCCAACCTGGAGAAGATCCACTACGAGGGCATGAGCGAGGTGATCCTGCAGGATCTGCTGCCGAAAGATCTGGGCTTCGACATGAATATGCACATCCTCTCCTTCGCTCCCGGCGCCAGCCACGGCTACATCGAGACCCACGTGCAGGAGCATGGCGCCTACATTCTCAGCGGTGCCGGCGTGTACAACCTGGACAATGAATGGATGCCGGTGAAGCAAGGCGACTACATCTTCATGGGCGCCTATGTGCAACAGGCTGGCTATGCGGTGGGCCAGGAAACCTTCAGCTACATCTACTCCAAGGACTGCAACCGCGACGTCGAGCCGTAAGCGCTTCGCCGCCAAAACCAAGGCCACCTGCTCGCGCAGCGTGGCCTTCTTTTTTATTTATCCCAATCGCCGGCCGATACGCATCGCGCGGGCGACGTTGGCGGCGCTGCGCTGCAGGTTGAGTTCCCCTTGCGACAGCGCGACCGCCAGCGTGCTCAGGCGCGGCAGAATGCTGAACATCGCGTCGATCCCCTGCGCGTGCAGCGCCTCCGCCCCGTCCTCCACCACGCCGGCCAGCGCGATGACCGGCAGGCCATGCGCCCGCGCCAGACGAGCGACGCCGGACAGCGCCTTGCCGCCCAGTGTTTGGCTGTCGATGCGCCCTTCGCCGGTGACCAGCAGATCGGCTTCCGCTAGCGCCTGCTCCAGGCCCAGCGCCGCCATCACGATCTCGATGCCCGGCTTCAGCGTTGCGCCGAGAAACACCTGGCAGGCGATCCCCATGCCGCCCGCCGCCCCGCCGCCGGCGACCTGTCGCACGTCGCGGCCGGTACTCTGGCGGATCACCTCGGCATACTGCGTCAGGCCCTGTTCCAACTGCGCCACCATCGCTGCCGTCGCGCCCTTCTGCGGCCCGAACACCGCCGCTGCGCCGCGCGGCCCCACCAGCGGATTGTCTACGTCGCAGGCGACCTCTATTCGGCACTGCCGCAGGCGCGCATCCAGCGTACTGAGATCGATTCCGCTCAGCGTCGCCAGCTCGCCGCCGCCCCACGGCAGCGCCTTGCCGTCCGGGCGGTAGAAGCGCCCGCCCAGCGCCTGCACCATGCCGACGCCGCCATCCACCGTGGCGCTACCGCCGATGCCGAGGATCAGGTGGCGAATGCCCTGATCCAGCGCATGCAGGATCAGTTCGCCGGTGCCGTAGCTGGTTGCCAGCAGCGGGTTACGGCGCTCCGCCGGCGTCAGCATCAGCCCGCTGGCTGCCGCCATTTCGATCACCGCCGTCTTGCCGTCGCCGCTGACGCCGTAAAACGCCGCCACCCCTTCCCCCAGCGGCCCCGTGGCGGTCACGCTCACTTTGCGCCCGCCGGTGGCGGCCACCAGCGCGTCCACCGTGCCTTCGCCGCCGTCGGCGATCGGCAGGCACACGCACTCGGCATCGGGATAAACCTCGTGAAAGCCGCGCGCGATCGCCCGCGCCGCCCGCTCCGCGCTGACGCTTTCTTTAAATGAATCCGGTGCAATAACAATTTTCATGATGCCTCCTTTATTCGAGACGAAATAAAAAATGGCCATGCCTTCCCCCGCTGAAATAATCAGATGAGAAATGCATGGCGAAATAAAATAAAACTGTTGCCGACTATTTAATGAAGATAATGGGAAGTGTTATTTATTGACCCATTTCGCCGGCACGCTGTAGGTTAATATCGCCCCCAGTATCATCATTGTCGATAAGACGCACATCGCCGCCAAATTGCTGTGGGTCAGCTGTTTGAAATAACCGATGATATAAGGCGAAATAAAACCGCCGATATTGGCGATGGAATTGATGAGCGCAATGCCCGCCGCGGCGCAGGTGCCGGTAAAAATGGCGTTCGGCAGGCTCCAGAACAGCGGCGACGGCACCAGGCTCGACGCCACCGCCACGCACAGCGCCGCCATCACCACGTGCTTGTTGTCCGGGAACAGGCCGATAAAGATCAGCGACACCGCGGCGATGCAGAACGGCACGATGATGTGCCAGCGCCGCTCGCGATGCTTGTCCGAACTGCGCGCGGCCACCAGCATCGCCACCACCGCCAGCATGTACGGCAGCATGGTCAGCAACCCGATATCCATCACCGAGGTCACGCCGGTGTCGCGAATGATGGTCGGAACCCAAAACGCCAGCCCGCCCTGGCCCATCACGGTGCAGAAGCAAATCAGCCACATTTTGGTGAACGCGGACGATCTCAGCATGCTTTTCATCGTCCATTCCTGCCCGCCGGCACCGCCCTGGCGCGGCGCGCTCTGCGCCATATCCTCTTTGATCAGCGCCTTCTCCTGCGGGCTGAGCCACTTGGCGCTCTGATAGGTATTATCCAGGAAACAGAAGATGACGACGGCGATCAGCAGCGCGCGCGGGCCGCTGATAAAGAACAGCCACTGCCAGCCGGAGAGGTTCATCAGGCCGTTCATGTGCTCGATGATCCACCCGCACAGCGGGCCGCCGATGATGTTGCTGACCGGGATGCCACACACGAACAGCGCGGTCATCTTGGCGCGCTGGCTGGACGGGAACCACAGCGTCAGATAGAGGATCACGCCGGGGTAGAAGCCGGCCTCCGCCAGCCCCAGCAGGAAACGCGCCAGGTAGAATTGCCAGGGATTGGTGATAAAGATGCTCAGCATCGAAATCGCCCCCCACACCACCATCAGCAGCGCGATGATCTTTCTGGCGCCGTAGCGGCTCAGCAGAATGTTACTGGGTACCCCGGCGATGATATAGCCGATGAAAAACACCCCGGCGCCCAGCCCGTAAACGGCTTCGGCCATCGAGACATTGCCGTTCAGAATATCGGGCATCATTTGAAATTTCGAAAACGAGATCCCAACCCGATCGAGATAACCGACGATATAGCTCACTAATAAAATGGGCATAATGCGCCAGGCGATTTTTCGATATAAACGGTTTTTGTCAGGGGCGGTAAGAATATCTTTATCAATAACAGCATTATCGGTTGCCATATTCAGTGTCTCCTCGGTTGGCATCCTGCTTTTTACTTTTTATTGTGCTGAATCATTTTTTATTGGATTGGCGGGGACCCTCTTTATTTATCATAAAGAGGGCGTTATTAATGTCGAACATCTCTGATTCTAACGATAAGCCGGCAAATCAAATGCCGGGGGTGCTCTTAGCCGGCCACCCGGTGGTTGCCCATGATTTCCAGCGCACGCACCAGCGCGGAGTGATCCAGCTCGCCGTCGCCATTGGCGGCGCAGACGTTGAACAGCTCCTGGCAGGTGGCGGTATTCGGCAGGCTGAGCGCCAGCGCCTTCGCGCCCTGCAGCGCCAGGTTGAGATCCTTCTGGTGCAGCGAGATGCGGAACCCCGGCGCGAACGCCCGCTTGATCATCCGCTCACCGTGCACCTCCAGAATGCGCGACGAGGCGAAACCGCCCATCAGGGCTTCGCGCACCCGGGCCGGATCGGCGCCGGCGCGCGAGGCGAAGACCAGCGCCTCGGAGACCGCTTCGATGGTCAACGCCACGATGATCTGGTTGGCGACCTTGCAGGTTTGCCCGTCGCCGTTGCCGCCGATCAGCGTGATGTTCTTGCCCATCAGCGCCAGCAGTGGCTGCACCCGTTCGAAGGTCGCTTCCTCGCCGCCCACCATGATGGTCAGCGTGCCCTGTTTGGCACCCACTTCGCCGCCGGAAACCGGCGCGTCCAGATACTGGGCGCCCAGCTGGTTGATACGCTGCGCGAATCGCTTGGTCTCCAGCGGTGAAATGGAGCTCATGTCCACCACCACTTTGCCGTTCAGCTTGCCGGCGGCGCAGCCGCGTTCACCGAACAGCACCTCTTCCACCTGCGGCGTATCCGGCACCATGATAAAGATCACGTCCGCCTCATCCGCCACCTGCTGCGGATCGCGGCAGGCGATGGCCCCTTGCTGCAACAGTGCCGCCGGCACCTCATGCCGGGTGTGGGCGTAAAGCGTGTGCCCACCCGCCAGCAGTTTTTCCGCCATCGGCGCGCCCATGATGCCCAGACCGATAAATCCCACTTTCATTTTCATCTCCTCAAGACAGGTATTTTTTAATCCATGACAGGCCGCTTTCCGTGGTGGTGAGCGGTTTGTATTCACAGCCGATCCAGCCGCGATAACCCATGCGATCCAGCTGCGCGAAGATAAACTCGCAGTTGATTTCACCGGTGCCCGGCTCGTGCCGCCCCGGATTGTCGGCGACCTGAATGTGGTCGATCTTCGCCAGCAGGCGCTCAAGGGTCTGCGTCAGCTCTCCCTCCATGCGCTGCATGTGGTAAAGGTCGTACTGCAGATACAGGTTGGGGCTGCCGATCGCCTCGATCAGTTCGATCGCCTGCCGGGAGGTTTGCAGGTAGAACTGCGGCATGTCGTAACGGTTGATCGGTTCGATCAGCAGACGGATATTCTGCCGCGCCAGAGCGTCGGCGGCGTAGCTCAGGTTCTCCTTCACCCGTTCGTCGGTGGCGTGGCGGCCGACGGCGGGATCCGGATTGCCGATCAGGCAGTTGATGCGATCGCAGCCCAGCGCCTGCGCATACTCGATCGCGCGCCCGACGCCGTCGCGGAACTCCGCTTCGCGCCCCGGCAAGCAGGCGATGCCCCGTTCGCCCGCCGCCCAGTCGCCGGCCGGCAGGTTGAACAGCACCTGGATCAGGCGATGCGCCTCCAGTTCGCTGCGCAGCGCGGCGATCGGGTAGTCATAGGGGAACATGTATTCCACCGCGCTGAAGCCCTGCTCCTTCGCCCGGCGGAAGCGCTGCATGAAATCGACTTCGGTGAACAGCATGGACAGGTTGGCTGAAAATTTCGGCATGGTAAGGTTCCTCAACGGTAATCAAAGAAGTTGACCGAGGTCGGCGCGTCTTCCGGCGTTGCCGCCACCGGTTCGAACTCGTTGACGTTATCCAGCTCGGTGCCCATGGAAATATTGGTGACGCGCTCCAGGATGATTTCCACCACCACCGGCACCCGGTGCTGCTGCATCAGCTCCTGGGCCTGACGAAACGCCGGCGCAATCTCTTCCGGTTTGAACACCCGCAGCGCCTTGCAGCCCAGCCCTTCCGCCACCTTGACGTGATCGACGCCGTACTCGCCAATCTCCGCATTGTTAATGTTTTCAAACGACAGCTGCACGCAGTAATCCATGTCGAACCCACGCTGCGCCTGGCGGATCAGCCCCAGATAGGCGTTGTTCACCAGCACGTGGATATAGGGCAGTTTGAACTGTGCGCCGACCGCCAGCTCTTCAATCATAAATTGGAAATCATAGTCGCCCGACAGCGCGACCACCTTGCGCTGCGGATCGGCGGCGCATACGCCCAGCGCCGCAGGCAGCGTCCAGCCCAGCGGGCCGGCCTGGCCGGCGTTGATCCAGTGACGCGGTTCGAAAACGTGCAGCATTTGCGCGGCGGCGATCTGCGACAGACCGATGGTGGTGACGTAGCAGGCATCGCGGCCAAAGGCGCGGTTCATCTCTTCATACACCCGCTGCGGCTTGACCGGCACGTTGTCGAAGTGGGTTTTGCGCAGCAGCGTTTGCTTGCGCTGCAGACAGGCGGCGCACCAAGCGTCGCGATTCGGCAACTCGCCGCGCTCGAAGCGGCGCTTTGCCGTATCCACCAGCATTTGCAGCGCGATGCGCGCGTCGGAGACGATGCCCAGATCCGGGCAGATCACCCGGCCAATCTGCGTCGGCTCAATATCGATGTGCACCACCTTGCGCCCGGCGGTGTACTTGTCCACCGAGCCGGTGTGGCGGTTGGCCCAGCGGTTGCCGATGCCGAACACCAGATCCGAATCCAGCAGGTTGGCGTTGCCGTAGCGGTGCGAGGTTTGCAGGCCCGCCATGCCCGCCATCAGCGGGTGATCGTCCGGAATGGCGCCCCAGCCCATCAAGGTCGGGATCACCGGCACGTTGCAGATCTCCGCCAGCTGCTGCAGCAAATCCGCCGCGTCGGCGTTGTGAATGCCGCCGCCGGCGATGATCAGCGGTTTTTTCGCCGCGCACAGCAGATCCAGCGCTTTGTCGATCTGCGCCTGGGTGGCCGCCGGCTTATAGGCGGGCAGTGAAGAGTAGGTGTCCGGATCGAACTCGATCTCCGCCATCTGCACGTCGAAAGGCAGGTCGATCAGCACCGGGCCCGGCCGGCCGGAGCGCATCAGGTGGAACGCCTGCTGCAGCACGCGTGGCACCAGCGCCGGTTCCTGCACGGTGACCGCCATCTTGGTCACCGGCTTGGCGATCGATTCGATGTCTACCGCCTGAAAATCTTCTTTGTGCAAACGCGCACGCGGCGCCTGGCCGGTGATGCACAGGATCGGGATCGAATCGGCGGAGGCGGAGTAAAGGCCGGTGATCATGTCGGTGCCCGCCGGGCCGGAGGTGCCGATGCACACGCCGATGTTGCCGGCGGCGGCGCGGGTGTAACCTTCCGCCATGTGCGAGGCCCCTTCCACGTGCCGCGCCAGGTAGTGTTTGATGCCGCCGTGCCGCCGCATCGCATCGTAGAACGGGTTGATCGCCGCGCCGGGCACGCCGAACGCGGTGGTGATCCCTTCTTTTTCCAGCACGTGCATTGCCGCGTCTACCGCTCGCATAATTGCCATGTGATGCTCTCCTTAATTTATTGGAAAATTTTTCCAACTTAAAATTGCGGTCAAAAAAACCCGTTTGCTCATCAAACGGGGAGTCTTGCTCCGCGCCGGTTCAGCCCGGCGCGCGACGTTTACGCCTTGCTGCGCGATTCGCCCAGCGCGGCGCTGATGTCTCTGGCCACTTCACCCACCAGTTCGCCCAGCTCCTTGAACCGCTCCTTGCCGACCCGCGAACTCGGCCCGGAGATGGAAATGGCGGCGATCACGTTGTTGTTGCGATCGAAAATCGCCGAAGCCAGGCAGTTCAGGCCAAGCGCGTGCTCTTCATCGTCGATGGTGTAGCCCTGCGCCAGCGACTGATGCAGATCCTTGCGCAGCAGGTTCACGCTGGTCAGCGTCTTGGGCGTGTAGGATTGCAGCCCCGAACGCACGATCAGATCCAGCATCTCCTCTTCCGCCAGCGGGTACAGCAGCGCTTTGCCGGCGCCCGAGGCGTGCAGCGGCAAGCGGCTGCCCAGCGGCGCGCACATGCGCACCATCGCCTGGCACTCGCATTGGCGAATCAGCACCGCGTCGAAATTGTTGCGGATCGCCAGGTTGGCGGTCTCGCCGGACAGCAACATCAGCCGGCGCATGAACGGCCCGGCCACCGATACCACGTCGCGATCGTTCATGTAAGCGGAACCGACGGTGAACGACTGAATGCCGATATGCCACCAGCCCAGCTGTGGATCCTGAAAGACGAATTCCGATTTCTCCAGCACTTTCAACAATCTGAAGGTGGTGGACAGCGGCAGCTCCAGCTTTTCGGACAGCACGGAAACCGACGAACTCCCCCCGGCGTTGGCCAGGTACTGGAGGATCTCCAGCCCGCGATCCAACGCCTGCGCCCCTTTGGTGGCGCCGGCTTCGGTGGCGGGTCGTCCTTTCCTGCGTAATTCGGTCATTCAAGCTTCCTTTGTCAGTAACGGCATGGGTGACGCTATGATAAACGCCCTGCGCGGCGTGCGGCCAGCGCTATGCCAAAACTATGCGATACGGCTCCGGCAAGCGGCTGACCACGCAGTTGTCGGCACCTGCGCGATCGATGGTGAAAAAGTCGGTGACCTTCGCATAGGCAAACAGCGGATGGTGCCAGACATTGCGGTGATAGTTAATTCCCTGCTTGCCGTTGGTGATAAAGGCGCGCAGCGTGCCGATGGGGATGGTTTCGCCCGGTTCGGCGACGATCACCACGAAGCGTTCGCCGTTCATCGGCACAAAGGCCTGCGACGAGAGCGGATGCTTTTCCAACAGGGAAAAGGTCATCGGCAGATCGCAGGGTTCCGCCCGGTTGATGCTGGCCAGCACCCGGTTGCCGTCGGACACCTCTATCTTGGCGAGATCGTGATAACGCTCGGTTTTTCCGTCATTGATATGAAAGAAACGCGAGCCCTCTATCTGCAATACATCGCCGTAAGGCGCAAAGGCCGCCGGCGTTAATTCTTCGATGACTAAATCCATGTGATTCTCCCAAGCGCATGACCCAGACGGCGATTGAACGGCGATATTTCACCCAACGCCTTCACTCTAGACAGCGCGTGGTGAATTTGACAGCATTTTTTTGGAAAATTTTTCCACAACAAGATCACCCGCACACTTTACGATCGAAGAGCCATATTAATTGCTTTAAATCAATGAATTAAAAAACCGCTCAATTCATCATCGGGCAAAATGGGGCGGCGCGCGTTCATCGCTATCGGGTGATTCTGTGACCGGGATCGTGGGGTTGGGCTTTGCCGCTGCCTATCGCGCCGCAACATCAGTAGATTCTTCTCACCGATAACCGAAAAGGCGGTGTCAGCCAAGGACCCCTCATGCTGGATCACGAAACCATTCGTTCGTTTATCAAAGTTGCCGAGTGCCAAAGTTTCTCCCGCGCGGCGGAGCTGCTGCACAAAACCACCGCCACCATCAGCTACCGCATCAAAACGCTGGAAGAGAGCATCGGCACGCAGCTGTTTATCCGCACCACCCGCACCGTCAACCTGACGCCGGCCGGAGAGTATTTGCTGGAGCGCTGCCGCCAGTGGCACACCTGGCTGGACGCCATGCCGGGCGAACTGCGGCAAATCAACGACGGCGTAGAGCACCAGGTGAATATCGTTGTCAACAACCTGCTGTATGACGCCGCCGCCGTGGCCGGGCTGTTGGCCCACCTGCACGCCAAATACCCGTTCACCCAATTTCACATTTCCCGCCAGGTGTACATGGGCGTGTGGGACGCGCTGCTGAATGAGGATTGCCATCTGGCGATCGGGGCGGCGGGCAATGAATCGCTGGAAAACAGCATCAAGGTGCTGCCCCTGGGCAAGATCGATTGGGTGTTCGCCATCGCGCCGACGCACCCGCTGGCCGACGCCGCCGATCCGCTGAACGAAACGCAGCTGCGCCCTTACGCGGCGATCAACGTCGAAGATACCGCGCGCCATTTGGCCAAGCGCACCGCCTGGCTGCTGTCGGGCCAGCAGGAGATCAAAGTGCCGGACCTGCGCACCAAGCTGGAGTGCCATCTGCGCGGTCTCGGGATCGGTTTCCTTCCGCGCCAGCTGTGCCAAACTTACCTTGATAGCGGCGAGCTGGTGGCTAAGCAGCTCAAATATCCGCGCCAGCCCTCTCCCCTGTCGCTGGCCTGGTCCGATGCTCGCGGCGGTGAGGCGGTGCGTACCCTGATCGGCCTGTTCCAGACGCGGGATCCGCTGATCGCGGGTTTGGTCAGCGCCCTGGATTAAGTCGCGGTAACGGTAGGCATTTTTCCGGCGCTGACGTAATATCTGTTTACATATGTCTGACAGGAGGTTTGCATGCTTACTTTTATTCCCATCGTGATCGTCGTCGCACTGATTGTGGTGTTCGCCGGCGTCAAAATTGTGCCGCAGGGGTTCCAATGGACGGTAGAACGCTTCGGCCGCTACACCAAAACGCTGATGCCGGGCCTGAACCTGGTGGTGCCGTTCATGGACCGCATTGGCCGCAAAATCAACATGATGGAGCAGGTGCTGGACATTCCCTCGCAGGAGGTGATTTCCCGCGATAACGCCAACGTCGCCATCGACGCGGTGTGCTTTATCCAGGTGGTCGATCCGGCGCGCGCCGCCTACGAGGTCAGCAACCTCGAACAGGCGATCGTCAACCTGACCATGACCAACTTCCGTACCGTGCTCGGCTCGATGGAGCTGGACGAAATGCTGTCGCAACGCGACAGCATCAACAGCCGCCTGCTGCACATCGTCGATGAAGCGACCAATCCGTGGGGGGTGAAAATCACCCGTATCGAGATCCGCGACGTGCGGCCACCGGCGGAACTGATCGCCTCGATGAACGCCCAGATGAAGGCCGAACGTACCAAGCGCGCCGACATCCTCGAGGCGGAAGGGGTGCGCCAGGCGGCCATTCTGCGCGCCGAGGGGGAGAAACAATCGCAGATCCTGAAGGCCGAGGGCGAACGCCAGTCGGCGTTCCTGCAGGCGGAAGCGCGTGAACGCGCCGCCGAGGCCGAGGCGCGCGCCACCCAGCTGGTGTCCGACGCCATCGCCAGCGGTAACATTCAGGCGGTGAACTACTTCGTGGCGCAGAAATACACCGACGCGCTGCAGAAGATCGGTTCCTCCAACAACAGCAAAGTGGTGATGATGCCGCTGGACGCCAGCAGCCTGCTCGGCTCGATCGGCGGCATTACCGAACTGCTGAAAGAAAGCAAAGGCAAATAATCATGCTCGAACTGATCGCGGCGAATCCGCTGTGGTTTTGGCTCTCCCTCGGGGGCGTGTTGCTGGCGGCGGAAATGCTCGGCGCCGGCGGCTACCTGCTGTGGAGCGGCGTGGCGGCGCTGTTGGTCGGCGCTCTGATCTGGCTGCTGCCGCCGCTCTCCTGGGCGTGGCAGGGCATGATCTTCGCCGTCCTGACCGTCGTCGTCGCCTACCTGTGGTGGTACTGGCTGCGCCGGCGCCCGGCGGCCGCATCCGGCGATTCGCCGGTGCTCAACCAGCGCAACCGCCAGCTGATCGGCACCCGCGCTACGCTGACGGAGCCGATGCACAACGGTATGGGGCGCATCAATATCGGCGACAGCAGCTGGCGCGCGCAGGCGGCAGAAGATCTGCCCGCCGGCACCGAAGTGGAAGTGGTGGCGGTGGAAGGCGTCACGCTGGTGATCCGCGCCCTGCCTTCATCATTGCGCTAACGAGTAAGCCGGGTTGACTCACCCCGGCTCACTCATCCTTTCAGCAGAGCCGTGTTTTACGTTTTATAATCGACCCACACTCCGCTACGCGTCGTGTAAATCTTGTTCGACAGCGGGTTGATAGTGAATAATCCGTAACCAGCGGCAGAGGTGGGAGGTAACCAATTATCTACCGTCACATTCACCCTGGGTGACGGGAAAATTATCCATCGCCCCGTAACGCCGTCAACAAAGGTAATCCGGTTAAAGTTGCCCCCTTGCACATCCAACAAAACCCCCTTCCCGGTGACCATCAGCGTCGCTAAAGAGACATCAATCAAAACCAAGCGTAATGCATCGACCGTTGTGACATCACCAACGACTCTCGTATTTTGCAGGCTTCCGCCGCCGGTAAAGCTCTTTTGCAGGTCGCAATTGGTGAGTCTTGGCATCGACGTAGAAATTACATCGCCACCGATGTAACTATTCAAAATCTTGGCGGCAGAAGAGAGCTGTAGGTTACCCGCAATATTGCCTCTGGATACTGATGAGTTATCGTCACGAATATCTACTCCCCCTACCGTTCTGACAGAATCTAAATTGACGCGGGCATTAGCCATAACCACAATGTCTTTGGCAAAGACTGTCCCTATAGCCCCCCCATTCGGAGCGGGATCACCAGGTATAATTGACACATTCGCGGTTGACGAAACATTCCCGACAGCAGTTGCCGTTGCACCGAAAGTATGAACATGCTCAACCGTGCTATTTTTAGAGGCATAGATATTAATCACGCCGGCACCGCCACCGACGGAAGAAAAGTAGCTATTCATATAGCCATATCCGTTTCTTTTTTCGGCAGAGTTGGGAGTTTCAACAGTTGCCTTGGTGACTAACGTGCCTTCTTCATGAACTTTGGCCAGCCAATTTTTTGAGCCTGATACTCGCCAAGCTTTCTCTCTACAGTCATGAGCCATTAAAGAGTGGATCGTATTAGCATTAGACTCATCAAACGTCGATCCGGTTGCAGCGGGGTAACTGGTAAAGTCGATACCGAACATCGTCTCATTGCCACAGAACAGTGCCCTGACGTCATTAAATACGTTATCAAACGTAGAAGCAAAATAGACGCCTGCGCCATTCATGTGCATTGAAGAGAGAAATTGAACTCTGGAACCTGAAAGCGTGTGCAGTTGACCATTAATCTCTTTACCCGTGTAACCATCCATATTGTAAATCGTGATGGTATCCAGATCCTGATTACCCTGAGTCGTTCCATACACTAAACCTTTTCCGTCATACTGACCATTCTGATTGAGCACGACCCAAGGCAATTTTAACCCGATATCAGTCTTTGGAGTAAATGATGAAGATTTAATGAATAAATGCAGGGCTCCAGATAAACAAGTCAGCCCACTAATATTGATAGAAGACGAAATAAATAAGCCCACTTGTGCATACGAGCCCGCTTTGGGAAACTCGCTCACCAGAGTGCATTTCTTTTCAATCGCTTTGTTTATAGCCGCCTGCAAGCTGACGGTGACATCAATATAATTTGATGTCGTTCTATCCGTAGCTTCTATCCCGTAATCATAAAGATTAACCGTGCCGGCAATCCTTTCCCAATAAAATCCGGTCGTTTGCGCAACGTGGCCGCCATCATCGGCTTTTACACCAGCAACAGAGATGAAATCACCGCCACCGTATATCCCACCGTCCTTCCACGCATTAAGCGTAACCCTGACTCCCGCTTGCGCGGGCACATAGGCTCTTAAAGCCTCAAAACTCGAGATAACAGCAAACGCGGTAGCACGATCAGAACCGATATTCATAGAACCTCCTCTTTGAAGTCTGCGCGTCGCAATCGACACCAAGACTCTAAAACTCGGTCCTTCATAGCGCCAAAACAGCGGGTTGTGCCACACGCAGATGGACAACCCGGCGTCCGGATTATTTGGCTGCAGTTACCTGATGACAACACCCCGCCAGGTTGTTGATGATGGGGCACTCCGCCCCCTCGTCGCCCGGGCATTGGTCGGCCAGCGCCAGCAGGCGCTGGCGCATGTCGCCCAGTTCGCTGATGTGCCTTTCGATCTCCGCCACCTTCTGCAGCGTGCGCGCCTTCACGTCCGCGCTGTGGCGGGCCGGATCGTTGAACAGCGCCACCAGCTCGCGGCACTCGTCCAGGTTGAAGCCCACCTGCCGCGCCTGGCGCAGCAGCGTCAGCTCTTCAACGTGCCTGGCGGAATAGTGGCGATAACCGTTATCGCTGCGGATCGGGGCGGTAATCAGCGCTTTCTCTTCGTAAAAACGAATCGTCTTGCTGGTTAGCCCGGTTTTTTTCGCGACGTCGCTAATATTCATTTTCCCTCCTTGACCTTACCCTTGCTGGAAGGTTTAAGCTCCATTCTTAGTGAAAACAGGTCAGGCGGTCAACCTTTAAACACCGCCCTTTAAGCAAGGAGTTCAATCATGTCACACACCACTATGCTGGCATTGCAGGGGCTGTCCTGCATGAACTGCGTGCAGCGGGTGAAAAAAGCCCTGGAAAGCCGCAGCGATGTCGAACAGGCGGACGTTAACGTGCATTACGCCAAAGTGACCGGCGACGCGCCGGACAGCGCGCTGATCGACAGCGTGATCGCCGCCGGCTATCAGGCCGAAGTCGCGCCGCACGCCGATACCGAACTGCAGCTGAGCGGCCTGAGCTGCATGCACTGCGTCGGCACCACCCGCAAGGCGCTGGAAGCGGTGCCGGGCGTGTTCGCCGCCGACGTCGCTATCGACGGCGCGAAAGTATACGGCGATGCCGATCCGCAGGCGCTGATCGCCGCGGTGGAAGATGCCGGCTATCACGCCAGCGTAGCGGACGCCGTCGCCCCAAAAACTGAGCCGTTGACTGACGCAACACCTTCGTTGCCGGACGTTCAGCCAGCGGCGCAATCTCCCCTTCCGGCAACCGACGGCGCGGACGATAGCGTACAGCTGCTGCTCAGCGGCATGACCTGCGCCAGCTGCGTCAATAAAGTGCAGCAGGCGCTGCAAAGCGTTCCCGGCGTAGAGCATGCGCGCGTCAACCTGGCGGAACGCAGCGCGCTGGTGACCGGCGCCGCCGATGCGCAGGCGCTGGTGGCGGCGGTGGAAAAAGCCGGCTACGGTGCCGAAATGATTCAGGATGAAACCGAACGCCGCGAGCGCCAGCAGCAGACCGCACGCGCCAACATGAAGCGCTTTAGCTGGCAGGCGGCGCTGGGTCTGGCGTTGGGTATCCCACTGATGGCCTGGGGGCTGTTCGGCGGCAGCATGACGCTGACGCCGGAGACCCAGCGTCCCTGGCTGCTGGTCGGCGTCATCACCCTGGCAGTGATGGTGTTCGCCGGTGGGCACTTCTACCGAAACGCCTGGCGCGCGCTGATGAACGGCAGCGCCACCATGGACACCCTGGTGGCGCTCGGCACCGGTGCTGCCTGGCTTTACTCGATCGCCGTCAACATTTGGCCCGATTTCTTCCCGATGGAGGCGCGCCACCTCTATTACGAGGCCAGCGCGATGATCATCGGTTTGATCAACCTCGGCCATGCGCTGGAGCAGCGCGCCCGTCAGCGTTCTTCGCAGGCGCTGGAGCGGTTGCTGGATCTGACGCCGCCTACCGCGCGGTTGGTAACCGACGACGGCGAGCGCGATATTCCGCTGGCGGAGGTGCAGCTCGGTATGACGCTGCGGCTGACCACCGGCGATCGCGTGCCGGTCGACGGTGAAATCGTGCAGGGCGAAGTCTGGCTCGATGAAGCGATGCTGACCGGCGAAGCGGTGCCGCAGCAGAAAGGCCCCGGCGATACGGTGCATGCCGGGACGGTGGTCGACGACGGCAGCGTGCTGTTCCGCGCCGCCGCCATCGGCAGCCAAACCACGCTGGCGCGCATCATCAAACTGGTGCGTCAGGCGCAGAGCAGTAAACCGGCGATCGGCCAACTGGCCGACCGCATCTCGGCGGTGTTCGTGCCGGCGGTGGTGGCGATCGCCCTGTTCAGCGCGGCGATGTGGTACTTCTTCGGCCCGCAGCCGCAGCTGGTCTACACGCTGGTGATCGCCACCACGGTGCTGATCATCGCCTGCCCGTGCGCATTGGGATTGGCGACGCCGATGTCGATCATCTCCGGCGTCGGCCGCGCGGCGGAGTTCGGCGTGCTGGTACGCGACGCCGACGCCCTGCAGCAGGCCAGCCAGCTGGACACCCTGGTGTTCGACAAAACCGGCACCCTGACCGAAGGGAAACCGCAGGTGGTAGAGATCCTGACCTTCAATCAGGTCAGCGAGCAGCAGGCGATCGGCTGGGCCGCCGCGCTGGAGCAAGGCTCCAACCACCCGCTGGCGCGCGCCATCATGGAACGCGCCGCCGGGCAAACGCTGCCGCAGGTCGCGCAGTTCCGCACCCTGCGCGGCGCCGGCGTCAGCGGGGAGATCGACGGCATGCCGGTGCTGCTGGGCAACGCCGCGATGCTGGAGCAGCATCAGGTTGCGACCGCCGAACTGGAAGCGCCGATGCGCGCCCAGGCCGAACGCGGCGTGACGCCGGTGCTGCTGGCCGTTAACGGTAAACCGGCCGCGCTGTTCGCCATTCGCGATCCGCTGCGCGAAGACAGCGTCGCGGCGCTGCAGCGCCTGCACCAGCAGGGCTATCAGCTGGTGATGCTGACCGGCGACAACCCGGTGACCGCCAACGCCATCGCCAAAGAGGCCGGCATCGATCGGGTGATTGCCGGGGTGCTGCCGGACGGCAAAGCGGCGGCGATCAAGCAGTTGCAGGCGCAAGGCCAGCGCGTGGCGATGGTCGGCGACGGCATCAACGACGCCCCGGCGCTGGCGCAGGCCGACGTGGGCATCGCGATGGGCGGCGGCAGCGACATCGCCATCGAGACCGCCGCCATCACCCTGATGCGCCACAGCCTGCACGGCGTGGCGGATGCGGTAGCGCTGTCGAAGGCCACGCTGCGCAACATGAGGCAGAACCTGTTCGGCGCCTTTATCTACAATACGCTGGGTATCCCGATCGCCGCCGGCGTGCTCTATCCGCTGACCGGCACGCTGCTCAGCCCGGTAGTGGCGGGCGCGGCGATGGCGCTGTCGTCGATTACCGTAGTCAGCAACGCCAACCGGCTGCTGCGTTTTAAACCCAGGAAGTGATCGCCGGGGCGCCGTCATGGCGCCCCGCTGTTTTCCGGGCTTTCCTGCGCGGCGGATAGCGTTTAGCATGAATGACGATTTTCCCTCGCCTTTCATGCTGAAACGCGCACCCGTTATTCAGGAGCCACGCCGTATGGGTCAACTGTTACGCCGCCTCGCCGCCTTTCTCGGCCTGATCTCGCCCAAACGTTACGCTTATCCGGCGTTGGACATCACTCTGCCGGGCGATCGTCGGCTGCATCTGGTGGGCAGCATCCATATGGGCACCGTCGATATGTCGCCGTTGCCGCCCCGGCTGGCCGCCCGGCTGCAACAGGCCGACGCGCTGATCGTCGAAGCCGATATCACCGATTCCGCCTCGCCTTTCGACCACGCCGAGCTGCAGCCGGCGCTGGAACAGCGCCTGTCCGCCGAAGAATATCAACGGCTGCTGGCGCTGTGCCATGAGCTGGGCGCCGATCCAGACGCCTTCGCCACCCTGCCCGGCTGGCAGGTCGCGCTGATGATGCAGGCGCGCCAGGCTCAGCGTCTGGGGCTGCGGGCAGAGTACGGCGTGGACTATCAGCTGCTGCAGGCCGCCCGGGCGCAGGACAAACCGGTGATCGAGCTGGAAGGGGCGCAGCAGCAGCTGGCGATGCTGGAACAGCTGCCGGAAGGCGGCATTGCGCTGCTGCGCGATACGCTGGAGCACTGGCACACCAACGCGCGGCTGCTGCAAACCATGGTGAGCTGGTGGCTGGACGCCAAACCGCGCGGCACGCTGGACACCCTGCCCGCCACCTTCAGCGCCGGGCTGTACGACGTGCTGATGCATCAGCGCAATCGCGACTGGCGGCGTCAGCTGGAGGCGCTGCCGGCCGGGGACTATGTGGTGGCGGTTGGCGCATTGCACCTGTACGGCGAGGATAACCTGCCGGCGATGCTGCAGCCGCAGGGCTAAAAAAGAGGCCAATATTGCTATTGGCCAGTCAAAGAGGAATTTCTTGTATTCTAGTTATACGCATAGCAACCGTGTTAACGGTTACAGTAAACAGGGTAGCAACCCGGTGAATATCTTGGCAACCCGCTTTATGTAACAGCCGCTCAGGTTGCCGGGCAGGTCGGATTTTTGTATTTTTAAAGCTGGTTATCACCCTTCCCCCGCAGGGGACATTCTGGACAACACATCATGACGCCCGCAGTCGTTCTGCTCGAAAAACAAAAGGTCACCTTTACCCTTCATCCGTATCACCACGACAGCGACGAAACTAATTTCGGCGACGAAGCGGTGAGAAAGCTGGGGCTGGATGCCGATCGGGTTTACAAAACCTTGCTGGTGGCGCTGAACGGCGACGCCAAACACCTGGCGGTGGCGGTCACGCCGGTCGCCACCCAGCTGGATCTGAAAAAGGTCGCCCGCGCCCTCGGCGCCAAAAAGGCCGAGATGGCCGATCCGCAGCTGGCGCAGCGCGTCACCGGGTATCTGGTGGGCGGCATCAGCCCGCTGGGGCAGAAAAAACGGCTGCCGACGGTGATCGACAGCCCGGCGCAAGCGTTCGCCACCATCTACGTTTCCGGCGGCAAACGCGGGCTGGACATCGAGCTGGCCGCCGCCGATCTGTGCCGCCTGCTGGCCGGCAGCTTCGCCGACATCGCCAAGCGCGACTGACGCCGCGCGCTCAGCGGCACACTACCGTGGCGTCACAGGCCGCCAGCGTCTCGACCAGGCGGTCCTCCAGCGCCTTCACCTCCGCGCCGGGCACCAGATAGTTGTTGCTGATGATGGCGAACGCCAGCGGCCGTCCGGTCGCCGAGTCGACATAGCCGCTGAGCGACGAGACCCCGGTCATGGAACCGCTCTTGGCGTGGGCGCGGCCCGCCGCCGCCGTCTTCACCATGCGGCTCTGCAGCGTACCGCCCACCAGCAACCCCGGCTGGCCCGCGATGGGCAAGGCGTTATACCAGGCGGCAAACCACGGCTGTTTCCTGGCTGCCAGCAGCAGCGTCGTCAGCTGCTGCGCCGTGATCTGGTTCATGCGTGACAGCCCGGAACCGTCTACCTGACGGTACGCGCCGGCCGCGATGCCCTGGCTTTGCACAAACTGGCCGATCGCCTGCAGGCCGGCGGCCCAATCCCCCTTGCCCTGCGTCTTGCGGCCCATCGCCTTGGTCAGTACCTCGCCGTAACCGTTGTTGGACACCTTCAGGAAGGTGACGGCCAGGCGAGAGAGCGGCAGCGAGGTTTTTTCGGCCAGCAACCGGGCATCGGCAGGGGTCACGCCCTCTTCCGCGTTACCGCGCAGCGTGATGCCGTGCGCGCGCAGCGCATGTTGCAATAAGGCGCCGATCACGCGGGCCGGTTGATCGACGGTGATCAATCGCGAGCGGGTCTCCGCCTGCGCGGCGATGGTGCCGCTGACCACGATTCGGTTGCTGCCCGGCTGGCGATCGAACGTCAGTGTGGTGTCGCCGCCGGTGGTGGTGCGGTTGACCAGCGTCACCGCGTCATTGGCGGGATAGAAACCCACCCGCCCTGGCGCACCGGCGCGGGCACCCGGCTGCACGTCCACCCGCACCACGTTGATATCGCCACCGGGGGTAAAGGCGTAGTTCAGCGCCGAGATCGGCGCGCCGAAAGCGAAGGGTTCGTCGTCCCAGCTCCAGCCGGCGCCGAAGGGCGTTTGATCGAACGCGCTGGCGTCCAGGATCAGCCGCCCATGAATATGGCGAATGCCGCGCTGCGCCAGCGTGGCGGCGAAGGTGTCGAGATCGTCAGGGTGCAACGTCGGATCGCCGCTGCCCTGCAGATAGAGATCCCCCTGCAAGGTGTCGCCGCGCTGCTCGCCGGTGGTCAGCAGCCGGGTTTCAAACCGGTAATCCGCCCCCAGCACGCCGAACGCCGCCAGAGAAGTGAACATCTTCATGTTGGAAGCCGGCGCCAGGCGCTGCTGCGCGTGCGCCTGATACAGCACGGTGCCGCTGTCGGCATCACGCACCATCACGCCGCTCGACGCGCCAACCAGCGCCTTGTCTTGGCCGATGGCCGCCAGCGCCTGGCTGAGCGTTTGCTCATGGCGTTGGCCGGATGACGAACACCCCGCCAGCGCCAGGATGGCGGGCAGCAGCCAGCCTGCGGTTTTCAACATGTCATCTCCCTGCTTGCGTTATCAAAACCAAATTGTTGCTCAGGCTATCATTGGAAGGCGGCGGCGGCGACTTTTGCGTGCGTTTGAAGGAGGATTTCGGCGGGAAAACAGGCGGCCCGCCCATGGGGAGCAGGCCGCTGCGGTGGCGATTAGCGATAAACGATTTCGCCCTTCGGTTCATAAGCCGCCGCATCCAGCGGCGAGTGTTTCTCGATGTACTGCTTGAGCACCTCGGCATCGATAAAGCCGGTGTTGACGTAGCTCGGCAGCCCGTCCAGCTTCGGATAGCCGTCGCCGCCCAGCGCGTTGAAGTTCAGCGTCGCCATGCGGTAGGTTTTATCCGCCTGCAGCGGCTGGCCGTTGATCTTCACCTCGCTGACGCCCTTGCCGTCCGCCACCAGGCTGACGTTGGCGAACTGGGCGTAGGCGCCGGAATCCGGCTTCATGTTGGCCACTACCGCCAGGTACTGCTCAACCTCGCGGCCTTTCATATCGACATGCACCAAGGTGTTGCCGAACGGCTGTACCTTGAGCACGTTTTTGTAGGTGATATCGCCGCTTTCAATGGAATCACGCACCCCACCGCCGCTCATCACCGCGAAGTCGGCATCGGCGCGCTCCCTCTGCGCGGCCAACATCACCCGCGCCAGGTTGGTTTGCACGAAGCGCACCTTGCTGCGATCGCCCTCCAGCTTGCCGTTAACGCTGCCGATCTTCACGCTCAGCTGCTCCTTGCCCTTCTCCTGGAACGGCGTCAGCAGCTTCATCATGGTCGGATCTTCCGCGATCTGCTGGGTGTAATACACGCGCTCGCTGGTGCCGTCCGCCTTCTCCACCTTCTTCTTCAGGTTCACCGGGATCAGCTGATAATGCACCAGCTTCAGCTCACCGTTGCGGAATTCGAAGTCGGCGCGGCCCACGTATTTGCCCCACTCATGCGCCTGCACGATCCAGGTGCCGTTCTGGCGATCCGGCGAGCACGGCGTGCCCGGCACATAATCCACCTGCTTACGGTTGTCGCCGGCCATGCACACCGGATCCTGCGAGTGGCCGCCGACGATCATGTCGAGATACCCGGCCGGCAGGCTGCGCGCCATCTCCACGTCGCCCGGCGCGTTGGAGCCGTGTTCGCCGTTGTCATAGTGCCCCATGTGGGTAGCGGCGATGATCACGTCCGGCTTCTCATCCTTGCGCAATTGCTCCACCACCCGCTTCGCCTCCGGCGCCGGCACGCGGAATTCAATGTCGGTAAAGTACTCTGGGTTGCCCATTTTCGCGGTGTCGTCGGTCGTCAGGCCGATCACCGCGATCTTGATGCCCTGCTTGTCGAACAAGGCGTAAGGCTTGAACAGCCGCTGGCCGGTACTTTTCTGATAGATGTTGGCGGACAGCAGCGGGAAGGTCGCCCATTTTTCCTGCTGGCGCAGTACGCTCAGCGGGTTGTCGAATTCGTGGTTGCCGATCGCCATCGCGTCGTAACCCACCAGGTTCATGCCGCGGAAGTCCGGCTCGGCGTCCTGCAGGTCCGATTCCGGCACGCCGGTGTTGATATCGCCGCCCGACAGCAGCAGCAGGCTGCCGCCCTGCGCCGCCACTTCCTGACGAATGCCGTCCACCAGCGTTTTCTGCGCACCCAGGCCGTATTCGCCGTGATCGTTCTGCCAGAAGTGACCGTGATGATCGTTGGTGTGCAGAATGGTGATGGCGTAGGTCTTATCCTTTTCCCAGGCACTGGCGGCCCCCGACAGCAACGTCAGGGAAACGGCCAACGCGCATGCGGTGGTTTTCAGCGAAAAGCGCATGGCGGATCTCCGTGTATTAAATGGCTTTTATGATGAGGGCGAAATTGTAGCGCGAATTAATGACAGCTGATTTCAAATTTTTGCGATGTGAGTCTGATTATTTCAGATATGGTAAAAATTGAGCGCCCTGCCTAAGATGTCATCTCTGTGCTCAACAACTTATCAGGCTAATAATAATATGACCGACAGTAGCCAAAGCGCGATGCCGCCCGCCAAGGGCAGCGCGGTGAAGGGAACCGCCTTCTCCATCCTTGGCGCCATCAGCGTGTCTCACCTGCTCAACGATATGATCCAGTCGCTGATCCTGGCGATTTACCCGATCCTGCAAGCCGATTTTCACCTCAGCTTCGTGCAGATCGGCATGATTACCCTGACCTATCAGCTGACGGCCTCGCTGCTGCAGCCGCTGATTGGCTATTACACCGATAAACACCCGCAGCCTTACTCGCTGCCGATCGGCATGGGCTTTACCCTGTCCGGCCTGCTGCTGCTGTCGGTGGCGAACACCTTCCCGCTGGTGCTGCTGGCGGCGGCGCTGGTGGGCACCGGCTCATCGGTCTTCCACCCGGAATCCTCGCGCGTGGCGCGCATGGCCTCCGGCGGTCGGCACGGCCTGGCGCAGTCGCTGTTCCAGGTCGGCGGCAACTTCGGCAGCTCGCTCGGCCCGCTGCTGGCGGCGCTGATCATCGCGCCTTACGGCAAGGGCAACGTCGCCTGGTTCTCGCTGGCGGCGCTGCTGGCGATCGTGGTGTTGCTGCAGGTCAGCAAGTGGTATCAACATCAGCACCGGGCAACTAAAGGGCAGCCCAAAAGCCCGTCGCTGCTGAAACCGCTGCCAAAACGTACCGTTGCCTACTCGCTGGGCATCCTGCTGGTGCTGATTTTCTCCAAATACTTCTATCTTGCCAGCATCAGCAGCTATTACACCTTTTATCTGATACATAAGTTCGGCGTTTCGGTGCAGAATGCACAGATTCACCTGTTCGCCTTCCTGTTCGCAGTGGCGGCCGGCACCATTATCGGCGGGCCTCTCGGTGACAAGATAGGGCGCAAATATGTTATTTGGGGCTCCATTCTCGGTGCGGCACCGTTTACCCTTGTTTTACCCTATGCATCCCTGTATTGGACCGGCATTTTGACGGTGATCATCGGGGTTATTCTCGCCTCGGCGTTCTCCGCCATCCTGGTCTATGCGCAGGAGCTGATCCCCGGTAAAGTCGGCATGGTTTCCGGCTTATTCTTCGGTTTTGCTTTCGGTATGGGTGGGTTAGGTGCGGCAGTTCTTGGTTATGTCGCCGATTTGACCAGTATCGAGCTGGTCTACCAAATCTGTGCTTTCCTGCCGCTGATCGGCATTATCACGGCGCTACTGCCCAATATGGAGCATAAAGCGCAATAACCCCGCTGAATACCCGGATGAAATTATTTATTCATCCGGGTTATCCCACGGATAAACCAATGTTATTTGGCTTATCTGACACAAAATCTCCTCATTGCCGCGCCTTAAGTGAAATCCTCTGCTTTTTTACAAAAAAGGCCAAATTAGCCAAGCAAGCCACGAACAAATGCAATAAACTAAATGTATCTTTTCGTAACTTTGTTGCGTTTCTCCCGTGCCGCGATGCATAGCCAGAAGGAGTATGGATGCATAATTCAACACCGCTCATCACCACCATCGTCGGAGGGTTAGTACTCGCCTTCCTCCTCGGCATGCTGGCAAACCGCCTGCGCATCTCCCCTCTGGTGGGGTATCTGGCCGCAGGGGTGCTCGCCGGCCCGTTCACCCCCGGTTTCGTCGCCGATACCTCACTGGCGCCGGAACTGGCGGAAATCGGCGTTATCCTGTTGATGTTCGGTGTTGGCCTGCACTTCTCTTTGAAAGACCTCCTCGCAGTAAAATCTATCGCCATTCCCGGCGCCGTGGCGCAGATAGCCGTCGCTACCCTGCTCGGTATGGGGCTGTCCAAGCTGCTCGGCTGGGATCTGATCTCCGGTCTGGTGTTCGGCCTCTGCCTCTCCACCGCCAGCACCGTGGTGCTGCTGCGTGCCCTGGAGGAACGGCAGCTGATCGACAGCCAGCGCGGGCAAATCGCCATCGGCTGGCTGATCGTCGAAGATTTGGCGATGGTGCTGACGCTGGTCTTGCTGCCCGCCTTCGGCAATATGCTGGGCAACGACAACGCCAGCAGCAGCCAGCTGCTGATGGAGCTGGCGCTGACCATCGGTAAGGTCATCGCCTTCATCGCGTTGATGATCGTGGTCGGCCGCCGCCTGGTGCCGTGGATCCTGTCGAAAACCGCCAGCACCGGCTCGCGCGAGCTGTTCACCCTGGCGGTATTGGCGCTGGCGCTCGGCATCGCCTACGGCGCGGTGAAGCTGTTCGACGTCTCCTTCGCGCTGGGCGCCTTCTTCGCCGGCATGGTGCTGAACGAGTCCGAACTGAGCCACCGTGCGGCGCACGACACCCTGCCGCTGCGCGACGCGTTCGCGGTGCTGTTCTTCGTCTCGGTCGGCATGCTGTTCGATCCGATGATCGTGATTAACGAACCGCTGGCGGTGCTGGCGACGCTGGCAATCATCGTGTTCGGCAAATCTGCCGCCGCGTTCCTGCTGGTGAAAATGTTCGGTCATTCCAAGCGCACCGCGCTGACCATTTCCGCCAGCCTGGCGCAGATCGGCGAGTTCGCCTTTATTCTGGCGGGCCTCGGCATCGCGCTCGGCATGATGTCGGAACACGGGCGCAATCTGGTGCTGGCCGGCGCCATTCTGTCCATCATGCTCAACCCGCTGCTGTTCACCCTGCTGGAGCGCTATCTGGCCAAAACCGAAACCATCGAAGAGCAAATTCTCGAAGAGGCGGTGGAAGAAGAGAAGCAGATCCCGGTGGACATGTGCAACCACGCGCTGGTGGTCGGCTATGGCCGTGTCGGCAGCCTGCTGGGCGGCAAACTGGCCGAGGCGGGCATTCCGCTGGTGGTGATCGAGAACTCCCGCCCACGGGTGGAAGCGCTGCGCGAACAGGGCATCAAGACGGTGCTGGGCAACGCCGCCAATCCGGAAGTGATGGATCTGGCGCGGCTCGACTGCGCGCGCTGGCTGCTGCTGACCATCCCCAACGGCTATGAGGCCGGCGAGATCGTCGCCTCGGCGCGCGCCAAGCGGCCGAACATCGAGATCATCGCCCGCGCCCACTACGACGACGAAGTGGCCTACATCACCGATCGCGGCGCTAATCAGGTAGTGATGGGCGAGCGGGAGATCGCCAACAGCATGCTGAACATCCTGCAGCTGGACACCCTGAGCGAAGAAGAAAAAATGGGCGGCTGTCCGATCTGAAGCGCCACGGCGCACAAAAAAGGTCCGGCATTGCCGGACCTTTTCTTTTTCAGCGGGTTAACGCTCCCAGTAGGACTCTTCCAGGCTGTCTTCCCGCTCCGGCAGGCCACGGGTGAGGCGCGGCGAATGCTGGTTCAACACCTGGTAGCTGACGCGGTTGGCGTATTTGCACACCTGCGCCAGGGAGGAATAAGTCAGGTAGCTGCGCACGTGCTTGCTGGAATTCGGCACGTTATGGCGGTGATAGCCGTTGGCGGCAATATCGTGCAGCAACGCCGACAGCGCGCCGTCGCCGGCGCCGTTGGTGTTCATGATCCTCTCCGGCCCGCCCATATACGGCGCGATGTGCGAATAAACGCGCAGCGGATTTTCACAGTGTTCACGGCGCATGGCGCGGCTGAATTCGTAGCGGTTGAACTCGGCGATATGCCCCGGCAGCAGCGGGTGCTGGGTCTGGCGCTTGTTGGCCTCTTCGGTGTAGCCCGCCATATACAGGCCGTTCGGCCCGGCGGTGCACAGCACCAGATCCACCCACTCCAGCGCCATGTCCGAGGCGGTCAACGGATCGCTCAGCCCGGTCAGCTCCAGCGCTTCGTCTTCGTTCATCGCCAGAATCGTCACGTTTTCCTTCAGGAAGTCGCGCCACCACTGCGGGTTGTCGGCGATCACGTACTTGGTGCCCAGCGTCAATACCACCGGCACGTCGTGTTTTTTGGCGTATTCGATCGCCTGCAGGGTGGCGGCCTTCATCGGCTCCCCTTCCTTGCAGCGCACCAGATAAGAGCTCAGCACCAGCGCCGACGCGCCGGCGATCACCTCTTCAGGAATGCTTTCCGGGCGCAGCTGGTTCATCTGGCCCGGGTTGATGGCGAAGGTGCGCTCGCCGCTTTCGCCAATCAGCGTGAAACAGCGGCCGATGGCGCCATCAACGCCCTGCAGATAGTTAAGATCGGTACGGCTGGAGGTATTGCACAGGTAACGGTAGGCATAGCTGCCGATTTTCACGTTGCTGCACATCACGCCGAGCAGCACCGAGCGATCGTCCGCCAGCACTGAATAGTTGTGCATGGTATTGCCGATGGTGCCGCCGGCGAACTGATGGGTAACCAGGTTGTTGTCATTCAGTTCCTGATACAGCGCCTCGGCGACGTCGTCTTCGATCACCAGAGAGTGGCCCAGGCTCAGGCCGTAGCGCTGGACAAAAGCGTCGTCCACTTTCGCCTCGATATCCACCAGCGTCTGATCGATGCCGACGATATACGAGGTGCTGATTTCACTTTCGGGCTGGGCCTGCTGCAGAAGCGGATCGCGGGCGCTCACCGGGAAATAGTGTTTGGACTTGCGTTTACCAGGAAATTTCATGTGATTGGCGGTGGTGACGGTTTAACAAGCGGAGAATGTTAACACATCCCCGCCCGATCACGATGCATCTAATAGACAGATTATGGATGATTACAGGCGCTGCGCCACCAGCTGCTGCATCATATCGATATGCGCCGGCTCGTCGTTCAACGCCGAGATATATTCAAACTTCTCGCCGCCGGCCTTGAGGAAGATCTCGCGGTTCTGTTCTTTGATCTCTTCCAGCGTTTCCAGGCAGTCCGCCGAGAAACCGGGGCAAATCAGCTGAATGTGCTTCACGCCCTGCGCCGGCAACCCCTTCAGGGTCTCATCGGTGTACGGCGTCAGCCACGGCTCGCGGCCGAAGCGCGATTGGTACGTCATCATCACGCGCTCCGGCGCCAGCGGCAGCGTGGCGCTCAGCGCACGCAGGGTGTCCTCGCAGCGCTGCGGGTAGTCGTCGCCCAGGCGCGCATAGCGTTTGGGAATGCCGTGGAACGACAGCACCAGCCGATCCGGCTGGCCGTGCTCGGCGAACGAGCGCTCCACGCTTTGCTGCAGCGCGGCGATGTAGGCCGGATGTTCGGCGTAATCGCGGATGAAGGCCACAGAAGGCAAACGGCGATAGCCTTTCAGCACCCGCGCCACGCCATCCCATACCGCCGCGCTGGTGGAACAGGAATATTGCGGATAGAGCGGCAGCACAACCAGGTTGGTCACGCCCTGCGCCAGCAGCTTGTCGATGGCTTCCGCCAGGCTCGGCGAGCCGTAGCTCATGCCCAGCTCCACCGGCGTATTCGGCATGCGCGCCGCCAGCGCCCGCTGTTGGCGGCGGCTGTACACCAACAGCGGCGAGCCCTCTTCCATCCACACCGACTGATACAGCTTCGCCACGCGCGGCGAACGGATCGGCAAGATCGCGCCGTTGAGGATCGGCCACCAGATCAGCGGCGCCGTATCGACCACGCGATCGTCACTGAGGAATTCCTTCAGATAGCGTTTGACCGCCGACGAGGTCGGCGCATCTGGTGTGCCCAGGTTCACCAGCAATACGCCGTGTTTCTCTTGCTTCATCTCAGTTCCCCTCATTTCCTTTCCGGCCGGCATTCCGTTCTGGGTCGGGATGTCAGCAGCCATTAATGCCGGCTATTGTAACGGAAAAGTCCTGCATCGAAACCGATAACAGCAACAGGCTATGCCTGTGGGCCTTCCCTTTGCGCCAGTTGCCACACCGCCGCCACGTTGCGCGCCGTCACCTGCAGATTGCGATCGGCGTCCGCCAGCGCTTCTTCCAGCGTCACGATGCGGTCGAGCACCGAAAACGCCGCGTCGATGCCGTGTTGATGCACCACCTGGTAATCCGGCGTCAGGCTGCCGGCGATGGCGATCACCGGCACCCCGTGGCGCTTGGCCACCCGCGCCACGCCGATCGGCGTTTTGCCGTGGATCGACTGGCTGTCCAGCCGCCCTTCGCCGGTGATCACCAAATCGGCATCGCGCACCGCCTCATCCAGACGCAGGGTTTCGGTGACGATCTCGATGCCCGGCCGCAAGCGCGCGCTGAGCATGCCGAGCAGCGCCGCCCCCATGCCGCCCGCCGCTCCCGCGCCCGGCTGGGTGAGCACGGCGCGGCCGGTTTCTCGTTCCAGCAGTTCGCCATAGTGATGCAGTGCCGCATCGAGCTGCGCCACCATCTCCGGCGTCGCCCCCTTCTGCGGCCCAAACACCGCCGAGGCGCCCTTTTCGCCGCACAGCGGGTTATCGACGTCGCAGGCGGCGGTTACGCTCACCCGTTGCCAACGCGCATCCAGCCCGGCGAGATCGAGGTGCGCCAGCTGCGCCAGGGCCGCCCCGCCCACCGGCAGCGGCCGGCGATCCTTATCCAGCAACTTCACGCCCAGTGCCTGCATCATCCCGGCGCCGCCGTCGTTGGTGGCGCTACCGCCGATGCCGAGAATGATCGCCTTCACGCCGCGCTCCAGCGCCGCCAGCATCAGTTCGCCGGTGCCGTAACTGGTGGTGATGCGCGGATCGCGCCGGCCGGGCGGCGCCAGATGCAGCCCGGAGGCGGCGGCCATTTCAATCACTGCGGTTTCGCCGTCGCCCAGCAGGCCATAGAACCCCTGCACCGGCTCCCCCAGCGGCCCAGTGACCGTCACCTGGACGATTTCGCCGCCGGTGGCCGCCACCATCGACTCCACCGTGCCTTCGCCGCCGTCTGCCATCGGCAGCTTCACGTAGTGCGCCTGCGGATAAATTTGGCGGAATCCCCGCTCGATGGCGTCGGCAACGCCGAGCGCGCTCAGGCTCTCTTTGAAAGAATCCGGGGCAATAACCACTTTTTTCAGCGTTTTCATCACTGTTCCTTATCCCGCCAGGTTAAATACGCCAAACATCAGCGCCGAGATTGCCGCGATGGTGAATCCCACCAGCGTTTCATACGGCAACAGCTTCAGCCGCTCGTGCACCGCCATATTGACGCTGCCGCCGGTAGCGTGGAAGAAGCTGCCGTGCGGCAGGTGATCCAGCACCGTGGCGCCCGCATGGATCATCGCCGCACCGGCCAGCCCGCTCACACCCAGTTCGAGCAGCGTAGAGCTGAACACCCCGGAAGCCACGGCGGTGCCGGCGGTGGTCGATGCGGTCGCCATCGACATCAGCGCGCCGGACAGCGGCGCCAGCAGCCAGGCCGGCAGCCCGGTGTGCGTTAAGCCGTTAATCAAGACATCCTTCAGCGCCGAGTTGGCGATAATGCCCGCCAGCGTGCCGGTGCCGAGCAGCATGATCGCCACCGGCGCCATGCGCGACAGGCCGGAGACCATAAAATGATTGCACTGGCGGATACGCCCCATCAGCAGCGCGCCCGCCAACCCGCCGGCCGGCAGCGCGATCAGCGGATCGACGGCGATACCGGCGATCGGCCGCAGCGACAGCAGCAGGATCGCGACCAGCGGCGCGCTGATCGCCGCAGCGAAGCCCGGCCGCGCCCCTTCGGCATGCTGAGTCAGCTCTTCGGCCATCACTTTGCTGCCTTTATCGCTCAGGCGACGCGCCAGCAGATAGGCCACCACCAGGCCACACAGCCCCGGCACGATGCCGGCCATCATCACCGAAGTGAGCGGCACGTGGAAGTTGTCCGCCGCCGCAATGGTGTTCGGGTTGGGCGACATCACGTTGCCGGCCTTGCCACCGCCGATCATCGCCAGCAGGATCGCCGCGCGCGAAATGCCGGCCTTCTGGGCGATCGACAGCGCGATCGGTGCGACGGTGATCACCGCCACGTCGATAAATACCCCCACCGCCGTCAGGATCAGTGTAGCCACCGCCAGCGCCAGCAGCGCGCGGGTTTCACCCACCTTGCGCACGATGGTTTCGGCGATGGTGTGCGCCGCGCCGGATTCGATCAGCACTCCGGCCAGCACCCCCGCCGCCAGAATGCGCATCACGGCGTTGGTGATGCCCTGCGCCCCGCCGATCATCAGCGTTACGGTCTGCACCAGGTCGGCGCCGCCACACAGCCCGCCCGCCAGCGCGCCGGCGATCATGCCGTAAGCCGGTGGCACCTTGCGTAGAATCAGGACGATGGCGACGGCTAACGCCACCAGCGCCCCCAGCGTGGATACGGTTGTCATTGTTGTTTTCTCCGTGGTTGATGTGCAGGCCAACATATCCCGCGCGCCCGGCGTTGGCCTGAGGGGAAACAACAAAAAATCGCCGGGTGAACAGCGTGGAATTTGTGGGTTGGCACAACTCAGTCGTGCATCAGCATGCCGATATACAACCGCAGAGCGTCGGTTAATTGATTGATTTTCATGCCGGTTATCGCTTCGATGCGCTGCAGGCGATAGCGCAGGGTATTGACGTGGATATGCAGCTGCGCGGCGGTCTGCGTCTGATCACAATTCTGCGAAAAATAGTGGCGCAGCGTGCCGCGCAGCACGCCTTTTTCGTCCTGTTCGCCCAGCGTCCGCCAGGGGCGCCCCAGCTCCTGCGCGCGCCAGTCCTCCCCCAGATCGCACAACAGCGACGGCAGCGGGTAGTCGTGGTAGAACAGCGTGGCGTGACGCAGTTTCAGGCGCTGCGCCATCGCCTGGGTGGCGCGCGCCGTCAGGCTGGAACGGTAGGCGCTCTGCGGATCGTCATAAAAACCGCCGACGATCAAGCGCACCCGAAAGCGGTGTTTGAGTTGGTTTTGCAAACGCTGCGCCTGCTGGCGTTCCAGCTTCAGGCTCCATTCACCCTGCGCCATGCAGGCCGGGCGCAGCAGGGTCATTTCATTGAAGCCGGTAATGGCGATCAACGCATCGCGCTGGGTGGCCTCCAGCTCCGCCAGCAGCTCGCGCAGCAGGTGCGGCTGCGCCTCTTGCAGCTCGACGATCCACACGATGCGCGCCTGGCGCAGATCCAATCCCAGATACGCCGCCATCGCTTGCAGCGACGCGGTGTTCGGCTGCGGCTGCAGCAGCTGGTTCGCCAGCTCCTCCCGGTAGCGTTTTTCCCACTGGTGCTGATCCAGCAGCGCCGCCTGCTCCACCATCAACTCCGCCGCCATCTTCACCAGCTCGGCGTAGGCGCGCACCTCGGCCGGTTCGCCGGAGATGCCGATCACCCCCACCCGCTGGTTGCGAAAGCTGAACGGCAGGTTGATGCCGGGCCGCACACCCTTCAGATGCTCGGCGGTGGCGCGGTCGATTTCCACCACCCGATTCTCGGCCAGCGCCAGCACCGCGCCTTCATGGCGCTGGAACAGGCGCTGCGGGTTGCCGGAGGCGATGATCACACCGTTGCTGTCCATCACGTTGACGGAATGGCTGATGATGCCCATCGCCCGCTGGACGATCTGGCGCGCGGTGGCTTCCGCCAGAAGATTGGTTTGTCTGAGCATGCCCGGCTCCCTGCTGAGGGTGAAAACGCAGGCTTGTTATACGCCATTTGGCGCGGGCGATTAATGGGCACGGCCGCAACAAGCCGCCGCGATCACAATTTAGCGGGAAAACGGCAAAAAAAAACGCCGGGCCACAGGCCCGGCGTCATGCACAATCCGCTTGCGATCAACCGAGGATGGTCGCCAGCTCTGCGCTCACTTCGGCGACCTTGCGGGTGCCGTCGATTTTGCGGTATTGGGTGTTACCCGCTGCCGCTTCTTTGCTGTAGTAAGAGATCAGCGGCGCGGTCATCTGATGGTATTCCACCAGGCGCTTGCGCACGGTCTCTTCCTGATCGTCCTTGCGCGTGGTCAGCTCTTCGCCGGTCACGTCGTCTTTGCCTTCCACCTGCGGCGGATTGAACTTCACGTGGTATACGCGGCCGGACGGCGCGTGCACGCGGCGGCCAACGATGCGGTCAACGATCAGCTCGTCCGGCACGTCGAACTCCAGCACGAAGTCCACGTTGATGCCGGCTTCTTTCATCGCGTCAGCCTGCGGAATGGTGCGTGGGAAACCGTCCAGCAGGAAGCCCTTGCGGCAATCTTCCTGAGCGATGCGCTCTTTGACCAGCGCGATCACCAGCTCATCGGTCACCAGCTTGCCGGCGTCCATGATCTCTTTCGCCTGCTTGCCCAGTTCACTGCCGGCCTTCACGGCTGCGCGCAACATATCACCGGTGGAGATTTGCGGAATGCCGTATTTCTCCATGATGAATTGAGCCTGAGTACCTTTACCAGCGCCCGGAGCGCCCAGCAGAATGATACGCATTGCGTAAATCCCCTTGCTATGTAGTTTTTATAAAATTGCGAAAACGCTCAACGATACCATTTCAGGGGGGGCAGGCTCAAGGCGCGCGAAGGAAATCGATTGCGGAATGTGCAAAAAAGCGGGCAAGCAAAAGGCGAGAAAAAGCGGGGAAAAATCGGCAATGCGCCCCTAACGGTGCCGTTAAGGGCGCATATCTTCAGCTTTAGGCGGACAGTAACTTATTCATGCGACGGATGAACAGGTTCGGATCCTCCAGCGTGCCGCGTTCAGCCAGCAGCGCCTGATCCAATAACAGGTCGATCCATTCGGCGAAATGTTCGTTATCGCCCACATCGGATGCTCGTTTGACCAACGCATGCTCCGGGTTAAGTTCGAAAATGTACTTCACCTCCGGCGCCTGCTGGCCGGCGGCGGCGAACAGCTTGGCCATCTGGGTGCTCATTTCGTCGGCGTCGGTTACCACGATCGCCGGCGTATCGGTCAGACGGTGCGTCAGGCGCACATCCTTCACGCGCTCGCCCAGCAGGGTTTTCACGCGCTCGATGAAGGGTTCCAGCTGCTTCTCGGCGGCCTTCTGCTCTTCGGTTTCATCCGCCAGTTTATCCAGCGTTTCATCCGCTTTGCTGACCGACTGGAACGGCTTGCCGTCGAACTCGGTCAGGTAACTCATCATCCACTCGTCGATGCGATCGGACAGCAACAGCACCTCGATGCCTTTCTTGCGGAACAGCTCCAGGTGCGGGCTGCTCTTGGCGGCGGCGTAGCTGTCGGCGGTGATGTAGTAAATCTTCTCCTGCCCTTCCGCCATGCGGCCGACGTACTCTTCCAGCGACACGGTCTGCGCCGAGCTGTCGCCTTGGGTGGAGGCAAAGCGCAGCAGCTTGGCGATCGCTTCCTGGTTGCCGTTGTCTTCCGCCGGGCCCTCTTTCAGCACCAGACCGAACTGCTGCCAGAATTTCTGGTAGCCTTCGGCGTCGTCTTTGGCCAGCTTATCCAGCATCTGCAGCACGCGCTTGGTCAGCGCGCCGCGCAGGTTTTGCGTCACGCGGCTGTCTTGCAAGATCTCGCGCGACACGTTCAGCGGCAGATCGTTGGAGTCGATCAGGCCGCGCACGAAGCGCAGGTAGTTCGGCATGAACTGCTCGGCGTCGTCCATGATGAACACGCGCTGCACGTACAGCTTCAGGCCGTGCTTGTGATCGCGGTTCCACATGTCCCACGGCGCCTGCGCCGGGATATACAGCAGGCTGGTGTACTCCTGCTTGCCTTCCACTCGGTTGTGGCTCCAGCTCAGCGGATCGGTGAAATCGTGGGCGATGTGCTTGTAGAACTCTTTGTACTCTTCGTCGGTCACGTCCGCCTTGCTGCGGGTCCACAGGGCCTGCGCCTTGTTGATCTTCTCCCAGGTGACGGTATCGTCTTCTTCGTTTTTGCTTTCGATCTCTACCGGCAAGGCGATGTGATCGGAATATTTGCCGATCACCGAGCGCAGGCGCCAGGCGTCGAGGTACTCATCTTCGCCTTCGCGCAGATGCAGGGTGATTTCGGTGCCGCGGGTCTCTTTGGTGATATCGGCGATGGTGTAGTCGCCTTCGCCGGCGGACTCCCAGAACACGCCTTCGTCATCGGCGGCGCCGGCGGCGCGGGTGCGCACGGTCACTTTGTCCGCCACGATGAACGCCGAGTAGAAACCGACGCCGAACTGACCGATCAGCTGGCTGTCTTTCGCCTGGTCGGAACCAATGGATTCCAGGAACGCTTTGGTGCCGGACTTGGCGATGGTGCCGAGGTTTTCGATCACTTCTTCGCGGCGCATGCCGATGCCGTTGTCGGCGATGGTCAGGGTGCGCTGCTCTTTATCGAAGGACAAGCGTACGCGCAGCTCGCCGTCGCCGGCGTACAGCTCTGGCGCGGACAGGGCGCGGAAGCGCAGCTTGTCGGCGGCATCAGAGGCGTTGGAAATCAGCTCGCGCAGGAAAATTTCTTTGTTGGAGTACAGCGAATGGATCATCAAATGAAGCAGCTGTTTTACTTCAGACTGGAACCCGCGGGTTTCTTGACCTTTCATACTCATTGATTACCTCAAAAGACAATGGCTACCAAAATCGAACAATGAGGATCAGATGAGGGTCAGGGTCTTGTTTTTCAAGCGGACGGCGGGAGATTTTTGGCAAAAAAAAAGACGGGGCCGAATGGCCCCGTCCGGGAAAACATCAGAACTTGATGGCGTGACGCCCGGCCAGCGAATGCGACAGCGTGGTGCCGTCGACCATTTCCAGCTCGCCGCCCACCGGCACGCCGTGGGCGATACGGCTGGCGAGCACGCCATACTGGCCGCACATTTCGGCGATGTAGTTGGCGGTCGCTTCCCCTTCCACCGTCGGGTTGGTGGCGAGGATCACTTCGGTGATGCTTTCCTTTTCCAGCCGTTGCTCCAGGCGATCCAGACCGATATCGCCCGGCCCGATGCCGTCCAGCGGCGACAGATGGCCCATCAGCACAAAGTAGCGCCCGGCGAACTGGCCGGTCTGCTCGATGGCGTGGATATCCGCCGGGCTTTCCACCACGCAAATCTGGCCGTTTTGCTGACGGCGCGGATTGGCGCAGATGGTGCAAACGTCCTGCTCGGTGAAGGTGCGGCAATCGGCGCAGTGGCCGATCTCCGACATCGCGCGCGTCAACGCCTGCGCCAGGCGCATGCCGCCGCTGCGATCGCGCTGCAGCAGCTGAAACGCCATGCGCTGCGCCGATTTCGGGCCGACGCCCGGCAGGCAGCGCAGCGCCTCCATCAGGGATTCAAGGAGCGGGCTGGTTTGCATCAGAACGGCATCTTGAAGCCAGGCGGCAACTGCATGCCGCTGGAGACGGAAGCCATTTTCTCTTTCTGGGTTTCTTCGATGCGGCGCGCGGCGTCGTTAAACGCGGCGGCGATCAGATCTTCCAGCATGTCTTTGTCGTCTTCCATCAGGCTAGGATCGATCTCCACGCGGCGGCAGTTGTGCGCGCCGTTGATGGTGACTTTCACCAGGCCCGCGCCAGATTCGCCGGTCACTTCCAATTTGGCGACTTCTTCCTGCATCTGCTGCATTTTTTCTTGCATTTGCTGGGCTTGCTTCATCAGGTTGCCCAGACCGCCTTTACCAAACATAGTCGTCTCTCGTCGCTAGGGCCGCGCACCTCGCGCGGCGTTTAAAGGGGGCGGATACTCTCTTCATCCAGATCCGCGTCGAAGAACCGGCACAGCGTCTGAATATGGGTATCCGCAACGATGGACTGGCGCGCCTGCGCCAGCTTTTCTTCATAGATGGCTTGTCGCCACTCCAGCGGGGTGCGCTCCGCCGGATTATCGTCCTCTATCACGGTCAGCTCGATCGGGCTGCCGTACAGCTCACCGAGCGCTTCGGCCAACGTCTTCTGCGCCGAAGGCGAATTCAGATGACGCTGCGAAGACCGCAGATGGAGGCAAATCTTGCCCGCTTCCGGCTGCTGCTTGAAGGCGTTCAACGCCAGCTGCTGCACCAGTTTCGGGATCTTCAGCCTGTCGATTTCCGCCGCCCAGGCGTCGCGCTCCAGCGACTCCACCACCAGCTTGGCGGCCAGCTCCGGCGTTTTCTCGTGCTCCAACGCCGTGCGCAGCGCTTTCGGCGTCGCCAGCGGTTCCGGCGCCGCTTCCGGCTCGGTCTGCGCGCGCCAGCGATAGGCTTCCGGCTTGGCCGGTTTTTCCGGCACCTTCTTCTCTGCCAGACGCTGCTGGCTACGCTCGGTCACGGAAGCCAAACGCCCCAGCGCCGAATTTGCCGGCCGCGCTATTCCTGGCGCCGCCGGCTCATTCTTTTTTGGTGTGGATGCTCCCTGCTGCCGCTGCAGCTGGGACCGCGCTTTCAACAGCTGGGCGGTGGCATCCGGTAATGGGGTCGATGATTGTCGCGGTGGCGCGGCCGGCTGCCCTAGCGGCGGCGGCGCGTCCTGAAACTGCGGTGGCTGTTGCGCTGCGGCGGCCTGCGGCTGCGCCATCGGCGCCGGCGCGGTCTGCACCAACGCCACCGGCTCCGGGATCACCGCTTTCGGGTGAAACGCCAGCGCGCGCAGCAGGGTCATCTCAACCCCCATGCGGCGATCCGGCGCATAGGCCAGCTCTTTGCGGCCCACCAGCAGCGTCTGGTAGTAAAGTTGCACATCGGCCGGCGGCAAAGTGCGCGCCAGCTCGCGCAGCCGTTGTTCCACGGCCGCGTAGTGGTTGTCGAGCATCGAAGGCAGCAGCTGCACCATCGCAATGCGGTGCAGCAGCGCCAGCGTCTCCACCAGCAGGTTTTCCCAGTCCACGCCGCGCGAAGCGGCCTGCGCGACCTGCGCCATCACCTTTTCGCCGTCGGCGCTGACCAGCGCTTCGAGGATCGCCAGCGGCTGCTCGTCATCGAGCGTGCCGAGCATCTGGCTGACGGTGGCGGCGGTCACCTGCCCCTGCCCCATGGCGATGGCCTGATCGGTCAGGCTCAGCGCATCGCGCATGCTGCCGTCGGCGGCGCGCGCCAGCAGCTGCAGCGCACGGGCGTCGCTGGTGATCTGCTCCGCCGTCAGCACCGTTTCCAGCTGCTGGCGGATCTGATCGACGTCCAGCGCCTTGAGGTGGAACTGCAGGCAGCGCGAGAGAATGGTCACCGGCAGCTTTTGCGGATCGGTGGTGGCCAACAGGAATTTGACGTGCGGCGGCGGCTCTTCCAGCGTCTTCAGCAACGCGTTGAAGCTGTGGCGCGAGAGCATGTGCACTTCGTCGATCAGGTAGACCTTGAAGCGGCCGCGCGCCGGCGCGTACTGGACGTTGTCCAGCAGATCGCGGGTATCTTCCACCTTGGTTCGGGAAGCGGCGTCGATCTCGATCAGATCGACGAAGCGCCCCTGCTCGATCTCGCGGCAGTTGTCGCATTGGCCGCACGGCGTGGCGGTGATGCCGGTTTCACAGTTCAGGCCTTTGGCCAGCAGGCGCGCGATGGTGGTTTTCCCCACGCCGCGGGTGCCCGAGAACAGATAGGCGTGATGGATCCGCCCCAGCGAGAGGCCGTTGGCCAGCGCGGTCAGGACATGTTCCTGGCCGACCACGTCTGCGAACGTTTGAGGGCGCCACTTACGGGCGAGAACCTGATAGCTCATTAATACCGGAGAAGTCGAGGAATCTGGAGGGTCATGCTAACACAGCCCCGCGGCGATCCGCGAGGCCGTTGTGCCCAAGGGGCGATGCCGCCTCAATGGCCGGCGAAGTCCACCAGGCAGTAGCAGTCGATGCCCAGCTTGTTCAGACGCGCTTCCCCGCCCAGATCCGGCAGGTTGATGATGAACGCGGCGTCTTTCACTTCACCGCCCAGGCGGCGGATCAGTTTGGTGGTCGCTTCGATGGTGCCGCCGGTCGCCAGCAGATCGTCCACCACCAGCACTTTGTCACCCGCGGTGATGGCGTCGGTGTGGATCTCCAGCTTGTCGGTGCCGTACTCCAGCTCATAGCTTTCGCTGAGCGTGGCGCGCGGCAGTTTGCCCGGTTTACGTACCGGCACGAAACCGACGCCCAATGCCAGCGCGACGGGCGCGCCGAACAGGAAACCACGCGCTTCGGTACCCACCACCTTGGTCACGCCCGCTTCGCGATAGCGCTCAACCAGCAGCTCAATGCTGGCGGCGTAGGCCAACGGGTTTTCCAGCAGGCTGGTCACGTCGCGGAACAGGATGCCCGGCTTCGGATAATCCGGGATGGTTTTGATACTGTCTTTAATAAACTGAAGCTGCTGCGCAGTAGCGGTCATAATTGTTGCCTGATAAAACTGCCTGAAAACCGGCGCGCCGCTCACCCACCGCCCCCGGGTGAAACACACCGGAGAAGAAATGGCAGGCGATCCGCGCACGAAAACGCCCAAATCTATGCAAACTGGCGGACAAATGCAACTCTCCCCTGCATCTTTCAACCCGCAGCGTTGTTGACTGCGCGCATTCCCCCCGGTCACTTACCTAAGTCAGCTCCCGGGGATGCCTGCGTTTGTCGCCTGGCTGCGGCTTGAAAGCTATTGGGGAGTTTAAGGCACAATCAGCGCTGTTTTTGTTGCGACAGGTCAATAACCGGCAGGCGCAGCATAAAGGTCAGCAGAATAACCAGCATCAGCAGCAACAGCCCGCGCACCCACCAGATTTTCACCAGCCACAGCGAACAGGCGAAGGTGAGCACGATCACCAGCACCGCCTTCCACTTCGCCCCCGGCGGCAGCGCGCGATGCTGCTGCCAGTGGCGCAGGTAGGGACCGAACCAGGAGCGGTGCAGCAGCCAGTGATGAAAGCGCGGCGAAGAGCGGGCGAAGCACCAGGCGGCCAACAGCAGGAACGGCGTGGTCGGCAGCAGCGGCAGCACCACGCCCAACGTCGCCAGCACCACCGCCAGCCAGCCTAAAATGATCAATAACCCACGCGTCATGCGGCTCTTCGCTCCTCAATCGGTTGCCGCCTACTGTAGCATCGGCGCCGCGCCGGCGGAATATGCGTGCGGCGCTTGTTTCATGGCAGGATCGCGGGCAAGCTTACGCTGTTGAAATCAAGAGGGAGCTTATGTGAGCACTCAGCGTCTATTACAGGTGTTGGCACAGCAGATCGCGGCGCTGGCGGCCGAAGTGACCCCGCGCGGCGATGTTCCAATCCCGCAGGCGCGCTTCGACGCCGCCCTGTTCGCCAATCGCGGCACGCGGCTGCGCGACTACCTGGCCGAGGTGGAGAAGAATTTCGCCCAGCTGCAAAGCGCCGCCAACGACAGCCGCACCAGCCAGGTGGCCTTTCTGGCCGAAAAACTGGTGGCTCAGATCGCTGCCCTGCAGCGCGAGCTGGCAACCCAGGCGCTGCGGCGCAAGAACCAGCCGAAAGAAGCCCCCGAGGCCGATCTGTACCACAAGCTGGCCGAGCATCAGGACTACGAACGTCGGCTGATCGGCATGATTCAGGATCGGGAAAGCCTGCTGGGGCGCCAGACCACGCTGGCGGCGCAGCAAAAGCTGCAGCACGAGCTGGCGGCGCTGGAGGGGAGACTGATGCGCTGCCGCCAGGCGCTGGCGCGCATCGAACGCAATATCGAGCGCAAAGAAAACGGTTTTTGAAGATTTATCACAATATTTTAATGATTATTCCCGGTTGCGCGCCGGGTTCACTATACTCAGCCGAGACACGAGTTTTTCATCCCATTAATTAATAAGCGCAGGTGCTATGTCTCTGGAAAACGCCTCACCCGAACTGCAGCTGGCGGTAGACTTGATTTACCTGCTGGAATGCAACGAGATCGATCCGGCTACCGCGCTGGCGGCGCTGGATATCGTCAAACGGGATTATCAGGAAAAGCTGCAGCGCGCCGGCGTCACCTCGCCCTATCTGCCCGCCGGACAGTAACCGGGGACAGCGCCGCTGTCCCTTTCGCCTCTCATTGCTTATCCGCCGCCGTCTGGCCGCCGTCGTCCGGTGACAGCGTTCTTTTCACTTCCTGCACTTCGTTGCCCTGCTGGTTATGCAGATACACCTCCAGCTGGTTGAAAGCGATGTCGATGTCGTTTTCCCGGCACAAGCGGTCGATTGAGCGATTCAGTTCATCCACCGTGTAGCTGCGATCGCGCAGTTCGCGCACATAGAGCCGCAGTTCGTGATCCAGCGTGCTGGCGCCGAAGTTGAGGAAGAACACCTGCGGTTCGGGATCGGTCATCACCCGCGGGTTGTCGTGCGCCGCCTGCAGCAGCACCTTTTTCACCTTGTCGAGATCGGAACCGTAAGCCACGCCCACCTTGATCAGCACGCGGGTGATGGTGTCGGACAGTGACCAGTTGATCAACCGCTCGGTGACGAACGCCTTGTTCGGAATGATCACCTCTTTGCGATCGAAGTCGGTAATGGTGGTGGCGCGAATGCGGATCTTGCTGACCGAACCGGAGAAGGTGCCGATGGTGATGGTATCGCCGATGCGGATCGGGCGTTCGAACAGAATGATCAGGCCGGAGACGAAGTTGGCGAAGATTTCCTGCAGGCCGAAGCCCAGCCCGACCGTCAGACCGGCGGCCAGCCATTGCAGTTTGTCCCAGGAGACGCCCAGCGATCCCAGCGCAACCACGGCGCCCACGGCGGTGATCAGGTAAGTGAGCACGGTGGTGATGGCATAGGATGCCCCCTGCCGCAGCTGCAGCCGCGACAGCACCACCACCTCCAGCAAACCGGGCAGGTTGCGGGTGAGCACGTAGGCGACGATCACCGCGGCGATCGCCACCATCATGTTGCCCAGCGTCACCGCCTGCGACACGCTGCTGCCCGCCACGGTGCTGGTGTAATGCCACAGCGTGATGCTGTCCAGGTAAGCGATGACCGTCACCAGATCCGACCAAATGGCGTAGAAGGCGCTGGCGAAGATAGCAAACAGCACCAGGGTGGTCAGACGCAGCGACTGCTGGTTGATCTGATCGAGCGCCAGCGGCGGCTCTTCCACCACGGCTTCACCGCCTTCGGCCCCCTCCTTCGCCACGTTTTGCCGCCGCGCCAACGCGCGCCGGTAGGCCAGACGCCGCGCCGCCACGCTCAGGCCGCGCAGCGCGGTCAGGTACACGATATTCCACAGGAAGAACAGATACAGGCTGTCTATCCAACGGCTGGCCAGCCGCAGCGTGGTATAGAAGTAGCCGGCGAACATTAGCCCCAGCAGGATCAGCGGCGTGGCGGCGAGCGCGGTGACCACCACCAGCCGCACGGCGTGCGAGCCCTTTTCACGCCAGCTGTCGCGGCACAGCGGGAACACCAGCACCGTGAGCAGCGCCAGCGTCAACATCACGACGATCTGGCCGATGACGTCTTCCACCAGGCGCAGCGGCGCTTTTTCGCCCAAGACCGACCAGAAGATCAGCGGCTGCAGCGCCAGCCCCAGCCGCAGCGTCTGGCGGCGGTAATGCGCGCACAGGTTGGCGCCGAAGTTAAAATGCCGCTCGGCGATGCCGCCCGGTTTCAGCATGCGGTAGCTGAAACCGAATACCAGCCATGACAGCGCCAGCTGCTGCGACAGCGCCCAAATAAAGTCGCTGATGCCGAAGTCCGCGCGATACATCCAGAAACCGACGCCGAGCAGCAGCGCGGCGCCGGGCAACACCTTCAGCAAGGTCAGCGCGATGGCCTTCGGCGTATGCAGCTGGCCATCGCGTTTAAGCTGCCCCACGTCGTTGGCCAGCTTTTGCAGATGGCCGTCGATCAGCCGGTAGCGCCAGCGCAATAGCCCGATCGCCAGCAGCATCGGGATCAGGAACACCAGCGCATTCAAACCGCCCTGCAATAACTTGCCGCCATCGAATTTGATATCGAGCCCGGCGAGCTGATCGCGCACCGCCTCCGGCATCGCCTTCAGCCACGCCAGATCGACCGGCTTGTTGCTGTTGACCCAGAAAATCTGCTGGGTCAGCGTATCCTGCAACGAACCGTAGACGCTGGTCAGCTGCTGCTGGTTGATCTGCAGGTTGATCGATAACGACAGCTGGTTGCTGAGCTGCTTGTTCAGCTGATCCAACAGCTCGCGGCGCATGTCGACAATTTCGTTCAGCGCATCGATCACTTCCGGGCCGGCCTTTTCCTTGCTTTCGGCCACCAGCTGATTGATGTAATCCTCCCCCTTGAACAGATCGTCGCGTTGCTGATTGATATCGAACTGCTCCAGCCGCAGATCGGCGATGCGCGTGTCTATATCCGCCAGCAGCGTGCCCTGCGGCAGGCTCTGCTGCTGCTGATACAGAATGCGCGACAGCACCAGGCTGCCCTTCAGAACCTGAATCTGCTCTTTCAGGTTACGTTCCGCCTGCAGACCGCGATCGAGCCAGTTTTTGACCCGAATATTCTGCTGGAACAGGGTGTTGCTCTCTTCGGTGGCGGCGATCAGCTGCTGGCTCAGCTGGCGGTTGACGTCCAGCTGCTTGCTGACCAACTGATCGTGCTGGATATCGGTGGCGTCTTCCGGGTTCTGCGCCTCTTTGGCGGTTTTTTCAGACAGCGTCAGGCGCTTGCTGTTGACGAGCTCCTGCAGCAGCTGCACCGACCTATCCAGCGCGTCGATATGCGCCGTGGTGTAATCGCGCTGTTTTTGCAGCAGATCTTGTAGCGTGGTATTGGCTTCCAGGCTCTTGCGCTGCAGCTCCAGCTGCGCGTTGAGCAGCGCCTGTTCGGTGTTCAGCATCACCTGCTGGCTGTTGCGCAGCGAATCTTGCCCCGGCGTCTGGCCGCTGAGCTGGCTGCGGATCTCCTGCAGGCGCTGCGAAGCGGCGTACATGGTGCTCTGCACCCGTTCAGGCTGGGTTTGCAGCGACACCAGTTGGCTGTTGTAGGTAGAGAGGCTCTCCTGCGCGCTTTGCAGCTCGTCGAGCGTTTGATACAGCCGGCTTTCCAGCTGGCGCAGCGACAGCGGCAACAGTGCGGCGCGCGCGGCCGCGTTGTCCGTCGGCCGCTTCAGCGCATCCAGTTCGGCGGTGACCTGATTGAGCTTCGCCGGCGCCTGCTGCACCTGCTGTTTAAGCTGTGCGGCGTCCTGCCGGTTG
>Ga0157361_1000108_pt1 | contig 45858 bp, 63 predicted proteins | sample AttlaeALBM2_FD_111481 | JGI IMG/M metagenome (GOLD analysis project Ga0157361, IMG submission 111481) | Fungus gardens microbial communities from leaf cutter ant in Ribeirão Preto, State of São Paulo, Brazil - Atta laevigata ALBM2 | ecosystem: Host-associated > Fungi > Mycelium > Unclassified ...
CCGGCCATAATCGCCGAGTGCTGGCCGTAGTTGCGGTTCAGCAACACGCCGACCACATGGCTGCCGGGCATGTCGGCGGCATCGTCGATCATCTGGGCGGAGCGGTCAGCGCTGCCGTCGTCCACCAGCAGAATTTCATACTCCAGCCCCAGCGTGGCGCAGGCGGCGTCGGTGCGGCGCACCAGCTCCGCCAGGCTCTCTTCTTCGTTGTAGACCGGGATTACCACGGACACTTTGCGAATCGCTTTTTCTTCCTGCATCTCAGACTCCTGCCAGCTGACGCAACGCGCTGACAACGCGGGCGACGTCTTCATCGCGCATATCCGGAAACAGCGGCAGAGAGCAGATGCGCTCGCTGTTCCATTCGGTGTTGGGCAGCGAGAGCTGCGGATAGCGTTCGCGGTAATATTTATGGGTGTGCGCGGCCCGGAAATGCAGGCCGGTGCCGATATCCCGCGCCTTCAGCGTCTCCATCAGCGCATCGCGGCTGATGCCGCAGGCGGCTTCGTCGACGCGAATGATAAACAGATGCCAGGCGTGCTGATGCGGCCAGGCCGGCTGCGCCAGCGGCAGAAACGGCGTGTCGGCCAGTTCGCGCAGATAGCGCTGGGCGATGGCGGCGCGGCGCGCATTAAAATCGGCGAGCTTTTTCAACTGCGTTAGCGCAATGGCCGCGCTGATATCGGGCAGGTTGTACTTGAAGCCGGGCATCACCACTTCCGCCTGCGGCTTGCGCCCGTGTGTATGGCGATCCCAGGCGTCGACGCCCAGCCCGTGGAACTTCAGGCTGCGCATGCGATCCGCCAGCTGCGCGTCATCGGTAACGATCAGGCCGCCTTCGGCGCAGGTTATATTTTTAATGGCGTGAAATGAGAAAATCGCGGTGCCCGCGCTGCCGATATGGCGTCCCCGGTAATAGCAGCCCGCCGCGTGCGCGGCATCTTCAATCACCGGAATGTTATAGCGTGCGCCGAGAACGCGGATCGCGTCCACATCCGCTGGCGCGCCGGCGTAGTGCACCGGGATAATGGCGCGGGTACGCGGCGTGATGGCGGCCTCAATCTGTTCGGGCGTCACCATCAACGTATCGCGATCGACGTCGATCATCACCGGCGTCGCGCCCAGTAGCGTAATCATATTAAGGGTGGAGACCCAGGTCAGCGACGGCGTTATCACCTCATTGCCAGGCTGAATACCGAGCGCCAGCAGCGTGACATGCATTCCCGCTGTGGCCGAGCTGACGGCGATGGCGTGCTGATTGCCGGTGAGCTGACAAAAAGCCTGTTCCAGCGCCACATTTTGCGGACCGGTGGTAATCCATCCGGATTCAAACACCGCTTTGACCGCCGCCAGCTCCTCTTCACCCAACGAAGGCCGCGAAAAAGGGAGAAATGACATAATAAATCCCATCCGTTTCAGATGTTCGAAATAAATAAATGCGTGAGCGCCGCCTGAAGAAATAAATCTTACAAACATGAAGGAATTGTTTCCTTTTGACGTAAGTTTGGTGAAACTCGCCAGCTCATGCTTCATGACGGGGTTGAGAAAATAATGCTGGCGAAACCTTAAGACAGCCTTAATCAGGCTGGCGCTTTTTTTCATCTGGCGCGGGGGAAAATGCAAGGGAAATAAAGATAGACGAGATTGATAATGCAACCACCTCTGGTTGTTATTATTTTAGTGTGAACATCGTGATATGAATTTATATCGACTTTCATCGAATTCAACTGCATGACTTAAAGGAGGTGGATTTTTTATCGATATTTATTATCAGAGAGTCAATAATTAGCACATAAATGTGGTTAAAAATCAAATAAAATCAATAACCTAAATCTAATATATTTGCAGATCGATTATTTTACTTTCGGTCTTAGAATCACGTCTCTCTAGAAAAATTTTCTCCAGACCTGTTTAAATCGGCCGGTCGGCTAAAGAAACAGGAAAGGCAAACAGATTTTCCAAGCTGCGCTACCTTATTTCAGCGCATGGAAAATCAGGCGCCGTTTTATGCTGCGAGTAAAGTGCCGTAACAGACGGGCACGTAAAATAACGCATTTTTTCTGCGCCCTTTTATCGTCGAATTGCAGTAATGGTTTATCTTTTGTTTAAGATAAAATTATTGTTGCCGCCGTTGCCGGCAGCGCATTGCGGTATATCGCCCTCGATGCGCTTCCGGCCAGGCGGACGTTACGACTAAAACTCCGCTTCCTCTCCCGGCAGCGGTTGGGAAAGTTCCTGCCCTTCGACGCCAGCATAGAAAATCACTAACTCGGTCGGCTCGTCGGTGGTGTAGCCACGGTGCGCGCTGTCGATGGTTTCGTTCAACGCCACCCCCGCGCCGGCGTGAAACAGTTCGCCACTATCTTTGTCCTCGATAGTCAGGCGGCCGGAAAGAACATAGGCGGTATTCGGCATGGGATGGGTATGCCAGGGGAGTTCGCTGTGGGCGGGCAAAGACATGCGCATCACCGATATCTGCGGTTTGCCCGCTGGATAAGCCTCATAGGGCTGGCCATTCCAGGCGCTGCCGCTCTGTAACAGCTGTTGATGCGCGATCTCTGCCGGGCGCTGATCTGAGTTGGTTTTTTTCTCCGTCATGGTCTCTCCTGTTCGTTGATTTCAATAGAGTGTAGCGGACAGGACGCGCCAGAAACGCCAAAGGCCGCGCTAAGCGGCCTCTGAAACAGGTATTGCGACAGCGTTATTTGATCAGTTCAGCGGAAACGTAGGCGCCGTTATCAAAGCGAGCCCCGGTAATTTTGTATGCTGCGCCAGCCTGATGCGCCTGCGCGGCAATTTGCGCTTCCGCCGCGTCGAGCGTGGCGGCTGAGGCGGTAATGCTCTGAGCGAAGCTGCCGAATGATAAAGAGGAGAGAGCAGCAACTACAACGAAAGTTTTGATGGTTTTCATGGTCAATTCCTTGAATTTGATTTCAGTCGGTGAGGCGATTTGCCTCGATGTAGACATCATGCGCTCGAGTGAGATGGTTTAAAAGCTGACATATTTGCTTTTAAACGACAAAAATATTGAAAGACTTCTCTGTCTCTCTTTAGCCTGTCTGCCCAACTGGCGACGCCCCGCTTAACGGTGCAAATTGTGACCTTTCATAAGCCCGACACGAAATTGCTGCGGCCCTTTCCTTGCCTGTAGGCAGGTTATCGACGGATAATCCCTACAGACTTCGTCATGCTGACGCGGCGACGCCGCAGCCCGACGCACTAACGCTGAAAAATTAGGCAACGCATTGATATGAGTGAAAAATGTAAAGCGCTGCACACTACGCTGATTCCCCTTCAGGCGATTGCGCATGCCCTACGATAACGTCTATGCCGAAAAACGGCTGCCCGGCGCGTTTCGCCGCAGCTGGCACCATTTTTATCGCAACACCACGGCCATGATCGGGCTGTACGGCTTTGGCGCCCTGCTGTTTCTTTGCCTGTTCGGCGGGTTGCTGGCGCCCTACGGCATCGATCAGCAGTTTCTCGGCTACCAGCTACTACCGCCCTCCTGGTCGCGCTATGGCGACGTCTCCTTTTTCCTCGGCACCGACGATTTAGGACGCGACGTATTAAGCCGCCTGCTGAGCGGCGTGGCGCCGACCGTGGGTTCATCCATTCTGGTCACGCTGTTCGCTACGCTGTGCGGGCTGGCGCTTGGCGTGCTGGCGGGCATTACGCACGGTTTGCGCTCGGCCGTTATGAATCACGTGCTGGATACCCTGTTGTCGATCCCCACGCTGCTGCTGGCGATTATCGTGGTGGCCTTTCTCGGCCCGCGCCTCGAGCACGCGCTGCTGGCGATCTGGCTGGCGCTGTTGCCGCGTCTGGTGCGCGCCACCTATAGCGCGGTGCACGACGAGCTGGAAAAAGAGTATGTGGTGGCGGCGCGCCTCGACGGCGCCAGCAACGTTGATATCCTGCGCCATGCGATTTTGCCCAACGTGCTGCCGATGCTGATCAGCGAAGTGACGCGCTCGCTGTCGCTGGCGATTCTGGATATCGCCGCGCTCGGCTTTCTCGATCTCGGCGCGCAGCTGCCCTCGCCCGAATGGGGCGCGATGCTTGGCGATTCGCTGGAGCTGGTTTATGTCGCCCCCTGGACCGTGATGCTGCCGGGTGCCGCGCTGATGATCAGCGTATTAATCGTTAACCTGCTGGGCGACGGTATCCGCCGCGCTGTAGAGGCGGGAGTGGAATAATGCCGTTACTCGATATTCGTAATCTGACCATTGAATTTATGACCGCCGACGGTCCCGTCAAGGCGGTGGACCGCATCAACCTGACGCTGATGGAAGGCGAAGTTCGTGGGTTAGTGGGCGAATCGGGCTCGGGCAAAAGCCTGGTGGCGAAAGCGATCTGCGGCGTGACCAAGGATAACTGGCGCGTCACCGCCGATCGCATGGTATTCGACGATATCGACCTGCTGCGCCTGTCGCCGCGCGAGCGTCGCCGCATCGTCGGTCACAACGTCTCGATGATTTTTCAGGAACCGCAGTCCTGTCTCGATCCTTCGGAGCGTATCGGCCGCCAGCTAATGCAGGCGATTCCGCGCTGGACCTATAAAGGTGCGTGGATGGGACGCTTCTGGTTCTGGCGCAAAACCCGCGCCATCGAGCTGCTGCACCGCGTCGGCATCAAAGATCATAAAGATATCATGCGCAGCTTTCCTTACGAGCTGACCGAAGGCGAGTGCCAGAAGGTGATGATCGCCATCGCGCTGGCCAACCAGCCGCGGCTGCTGATCGCCGACGAACCCACCAACGCCATGGAGCCGACCACCCAGGCGCAAATTTTTCGCCTGCTGAGCCGTCTCAACCAGAACAACAACACCACTATTCTGCTGATTAGCCACGATCTGCGCACCATGAGCCAGTGGGCGGACCGCATTAACGTAATGTACTGCGGGCAAACCGTCGAAACGGCGGGCAGCGACGATCTGATCGTTACACCGCACCATCCTTATACGCAGGCGCTGATCCGCGCGATGCCCGATTTCGGTCGCGCGCTGCCGCACAAAAGCCGCCTGAACACGCTCTCCGGGGCGATCCCCTCGCTGGAAAGCCTGCCGATCGGCTGTCGGCTTGGCCCACGCTGCCCCTACGCGCAGCGCAAATGCGTGGAAACGCCGCGCCTGAGCGGCAGCAAGACGCACCTTTTCGCCTGCCACTTTCCACTGAATATGGAGGAGCAGTAGATGGAGACGCTGCTTGAAGTGCGCAATCTGAGCAAAACCTTCCGCTATCGCACCGGGCTGTTTCGCCGCCAGCACGTCGAGGCGGTGAAGTCGGTGAGTTTTATTCTGCGCGAGAAGCAGACGCTGGCGATCATCGGCGAGAACGGTTCTGGCAAATCGACGCTGGCGAAAATGCTGAGCGGCATGGTGGCGCCGAGCAGCGGCGAAATCCTGATTAACGATCATCCGCTTGAATTCGGCGACTACGGCTACCGCAGCCAGCGCATCCGCATGATTTTTCAGGATCCCTCTACTTCGCTCAATCCGCGCCAGCGCGTCAGCCAGATCCTCGACCTGCCGTTGCGCCTCAACAGCGATCTGGCGCCGGAGGCGCGCGAGAAGCGCATTATCGCCACGCTGCGCCAGGTGGGCTTGCTGCGCGACCACGCCGGCTACTATCCCCATATGCTGGCGCCGGGCCAGAAGCAGCGCCTCGGTCTGGCGCGCGCGCTGATCCTGCAGCCGAAAGTGATTATCGCCGACGAAGCCCTCGCCTCCCTCGATATGACGATGCGCTCCCAGCTGGTTAATCTGATGCTGGAGCTACAGGAGCAGCACGGCATCACCTATATTTATGTGACGCAGCACCTTGGCATGATGAAGCACATCAGCGATCAGGTGCTGGTGATGCACCAGGGAGAAGTGGTGGAGCGCGGCGGCACCGCCGACGTGCTGGCTTCGCCGCTGCACGATCTGACTAAACGGCTGATTTCGAGCCATTTCGGCGAAGCGCTGACGGCGGAAGCCTGGCGCCGCGAGGCCTGATTCAGGTTGGTTTACCCCATTTGCCTGAGACGTGCTAGAATCCGCACGTCGATTAACGCGGTCGCCTGTTTTTTAACCAATGCGACCGCCAACAACTATGACCATAAGGATTACAGCTATGGGTTTTCTTTCCGGTAAGCGCATTCTGATTACTGGCGTTGCCAGTAAACTCTCTATTGCCTACGGAATTGCGCAGGCGATGCACAAGCAGGGCGCAGAACTGGCTTTCACCTACCAGAACGACAAATTGAAAGGTCGTGTGGAAGAGTTTGCTAAAGATCTGGGTTCAGACATTGTGCTGCCGTGCGATGTGGCCGAAGACGAGAGCATCAAATCGCTGTTTACTGAACTGGCAAAAACCTGGCCGAAATTTGACGGTTTCGTTCACTCCATCGGCTTCGCCCCGGGCGACCAGCTGGATGGCGACTATGTGAACGCCGTTACCCGCGAAGGCTTTAAAATTGCTCACGACATCAGCGCCTACAGCTTTGTGGCGATGGCGAAAGAGTGCCGCGAGATGCTGAACCCCAACTCCGCTCTGCTGACGCTCTCCTACCTGGGCGCAGAGCGCGCGATCCCGAACTACAACGTGATGGGTCTGGCGAAAGCGTCGCTGGAAGCCAACGTGCGCTATATGGCGAACGCGATGGGTCCGGAAGGGGTGCGCGTGAACGCCGTTTCCGCCGGTCCGATCCGTACCCTGGCGGCGTCAGGCATCAAGGATTTCCGTAAGATGCTGGCGCACTGCGAAGCGGTTACCCCGATTCGCCGCACCGTCACCATCGAAGACGTCGGCAACTCGGCGGCGTTCCTCTGTTCTGACCTGGCCGGCGGCATCACCGGCGAGATCGTTCACGTTGACGGCGGCTTCAGCATCGCCGCGATGAACGAACTGGAACTGAAATAAGTTCTAAGGGCGAGCCTGGCTCGCCCTTTTTTCTGCTCACTTTCCCCGCCTTATAGCTTCGCGCTATTAATTATCACCGATCGGTCTTTTGCCCTTCCCCGCCGTTAAGCGACGATAAGCCAGCCCCCGGGCGCGCGTCACGGTTTCGGATTCACGCCATGCGCGACGTGCCAGTTATTTGCAAAAGGAATAACCATGGAACAACGCCGCTATCCTGGCCATAACCACTGGTTTTACGAGAGCCAGACCAGCCCGCACGCCATTCAGGCTGAGCCGCTGGTTCCCGAAGCAGCCCTGATTAACGATCGTTTCCTGCTCGGCCTGCAGCAGGAGGCGAGCGCGCTTCAGCCGCTGTTGCAGGCCAGCCAGCCGATGCTGCTGGCCTCCCGCGATCTCTGCCAGCTACTGTTTCCCGATCGCGTCGCGGCGACGCTGACCCATACCCTTACCCTCTACGATCGCCTCAGTACCGCGCTGACCGTGGCGCAGGTCGCGGGCGTGCAGCGGCTGTGCAATCACTATTCGGCGCGCCTTAATCCGCTGCCCGGCCCCGACTCGTCGCGTGAAAGCAATAATCGCCTGACTCAGCTGACGCAGTATGCGCGCCAGCTGGCGATGCAGCCGGAGCTGATCAACGCCGCAGCGCTCAGGGCGCTCGACGCCGTGGGCCTGACCGAGCCGGATATCGTTACGCTGAATCAGATCGTCGGCTTCGTCAGCTATCAGGCGCGCGTGGCGGCCGGTTTACAGGCGCTGCTGGCGCTGCCGGTGCGCTGGCTGCCAGGCGTGACGCCGCCGCCCGATGCCGATCGCGACGGGTTTGCGGAAAAGCCATTCTGGAAACCGGGCGTGAAGCCGCTGGAGCTGCGCTACGCCAGCGCCGAGCAGTTGGCCGCCGTCACCTTCTGCCAGCCGTGTCCCGATCTCGCCGATGCGGTCTGGCTGCTGGCCCACGACGCCGCCGCGCTCTACGGCTGGCAAACTCTGCGCCAGCGCATCAATCCGACTGCGTTTACCCCGCTGGCGGAGGCGACCTGCGCGCGCGCGCTCGGCAGCCGCTGGGCATTTCAGTTTTTCCCGGATGAGGTGCGCGAGGCGCTGCTGGAGTCGGTGGATGACGCCGCCGGTCAGACAACGACGCAGGGCCGCGTCGTGGCGCTGGCGGCGCAGCTGACCCGCTCGCCTGAGCGCTTCAGCGCGGCGCATCTGCAGCCGCTGGTCACCGAAGGCTGGCAGCCGGACGCGCTATTCGCCCTGATTCAGGCGGTGGCGATCGGCAACTGGAACAGCCGGCTGTTTTACGCCATGGGCGAAGCGGCGTAGCCTTCAAGGTGGCTGCGCGCCTCGTCGAAGAAGTGTTGCGACAGCGGCGAGGCGCGACCCGGTTCGGCAATCACCAGCGCCGCCTGGCGCGCCATATGGGTAATGGCAATCGGCCGCTGCGCCATGCCCTGGAGCATAGACGGCAGCAGATGACCGACAGGCGACACCAATACCCCTAGCCCCACTTGTGCGCTCTGCACCAGTTCGAGAATCGCGGCGCTCTCCACCATTACCTGCGGCGTCAGCCCCGACTCGCGGAAGGCCATATCGAGATAGCGGCGAAAATAGCGCGTCGGCTCGGAGAGGCAGAGCGGCAAGGCGGCGAGCTCGGCGAGCGAGAGCGGTTCGTCGCCCACCAGATCGGGAAACTGCTGCGGATCGAATATTGCTTCAACGCCGCGCTCGGGTAGAAACGCCGTCTGAAAATGCAGTTCGCGCAGCGTCGCCAGCTCGAAAAAGCCGATGCCGACGTCGACGGTATGACTGTTAAGCGCCTCCAGCAGCTGATCGGCGCTTAGCGCGGCGATGCGGTAGTTAAGCTGAGGATAGCGGCTCTGCACCCTTTTTAGCAGCGCCGGCAGCGCCACGCTGCACTGCGGCATCACGCCGATGCGCAGCGTACCGTTGACGCCGTGTTTTAGCGACTCGACCTCCAGCTTCAGCCCCTGATAGACCGACACGATTTCCCGCGCCCACGCCAGCACGCGATCCCCTTCCGGCGTAAAGCCGACGAAGTTATTGCTGCGGTTAATCAGCGACAGGCCGAGTTCGCGTTCGAGGTTTTTCAGGCGCATAGAGAGCGTCGGCTGGCTAACGAAGCTGGCTTCGGCCGCGCGGCCAAAATGGCGCTCACGTTCGAGGTTGCAGAGGTATATCAGCTGTTTTATGTCTATTTTACTTACCTATCAATAACTTATTAATATTTTACGTGTGCGCCATTAAAATTATGTACTAACGGATGTACTAAATAAAAAAATGCCTGTCATTCAGGATGAATCTTCAGACAGCGTTACCAGCTTGTCAACGTGAAGCCCAAAATGAGAGCGGAAGTTGCTGCGCTCAAATCGTCAGCCGGAACTCATCATTATCATCGACAATCGTGGCGGTAACTTTACCCAGCACGATGATTCCCTCCAAACCTTCCCCGTCTATCGTTTCGCCGTCCTGCGTTATCAGTCCGGAAGCGAACAGCTTGCCTACCATCGGGTAGCCGTCGTACTGGAACGCCACTTCGTCGCCAGGTTTTATCATTACGCCGCTGTCGACGATGACAAAGCCTTCGGGCGTCTCGATGCGGAATGCGCTCGGCGATGAAGGATCGAAGCTCTCTTCTATACAAAACGCGCTCATCTTACATACCCCATGTTGCGCAGGGCCCACGTCTTGTTCTCTCCTCCGTCCGTGACCAGTTCGAAGAAGAAGGTCTGATACCGCTTAATCCAGCGGTTGCACTCTTCCAGCGGCCAGTGATGATTGTACTTTTCAAGCGCTAACCGAAAGTCGTTAGTTGTCACTAACCGCCGGTTTTTAGCGTCCAGCTTGATCGCATCTTTGAAAGCCGTGGTGATTTCATAATCGCGTGGCATAAGGGCGCCCCAAAATTACTGTATATAAACACAGTAATGCTAGGATCTATTTTTGGCAAGCCGCTGCGGTTCGAATTTTTGTAAAGCATTGAATGGTACAGGGCGTTTTGTGAATGCTACTGCTGCGAGTGGTTAAGCTTAGCCGCCCCACCCCGTAGGCTGTTTAGATCGGCGGAATACTTTTGACCCTCCGCTGGGGCTTTGGAAAATGGATAGCCTCACATGCTGGATGAATCTTCTAGTTTTTGCAGCCTCTTTCGATCACATATTGCATCTCTTCTCAGCTTTAAATATATGTATCTTATAATTACGCCAATAACGATAATAATTGCTGAAGCAATAAAAAAAACCAGCTTGTTTTGTTGGAGGATGTGGGAAAAGTCCTGGTTAGGTAGCACCCAATCAAAAAAAACCTTTATTTCCCTTATCCAACTTCCGTGAAAATCAAAGAACAAAAGAAATGTATTAATAGTCATAACATTACCATAAAAAATAAAAGCAGCAGCTAACAATGAAAGAAAACCTTCACCAATAGCGAACCATAGCTTCTGTCTTTCAATCACATTCGAAGTATTATTAATCTCGTAAGGCCTACGTTCTATGTAATAATTAAAAGCCACAAACAGATCACTGTTAAACCTCCTGTAGCTTGTATTTTCAACCTTGATATTATCAGCTTGAATTGCCAAACCAATATCTTGTTTGTTTACAGATACCCATTCACTTCTGTAAAATTTCCACCACTTCCAAACCTGAAAATAATCCCAAACGCCATTTATTATTGGCTTAAAGACCCCATCAAAATTATAAATGATTATTACATATTTTAATTTTTCCTTATCGGTAAATCCCGCACCGAGATAAGGATTAAATATAGATGTGGCATAGGCTCTCCCTCCGGTTAATGAAATCAAACATTTTGATTCGATAATTTCATCAAAAACGCCTTTATCTTTTATAAAATGAAAAAGACAAGTAGGGTTATTTTTTCTGTTTTTTCTGACCTTAGATATCATGGATAAAATAAGGAAAAGCCAAAAGAAGGCAGAAAAATAGTTATAATGACGACAAGCAGAAATACGCGCAATTTTAATGGCTGATAAGCGGGCAAAACAAACCTGGAGCTCATCTCAAACTTCCTTATTTAGATATGGCACTTAAGACAATATCAGCATATTACACTCAACGAAAGATTATTTTAACAATACATTGAAAATTAACTTACCGTTCAGGCATTAGCATTCATGCGCTTCTGCAGTTCAGCGATAATTGCATCCTGTTTATCAATTTTTTCCATCAGCGCCAGGATGGCCTCATGATGTAGCGCTGCAGCCACACCTGATGTATCGGGTGAAAGTATGTTTTTTACTACCGTGCCATCTTTCAGGGTTCTGTCGCCTGACACAAATACGCTGTCGGGAAATACGGCCTGAACGTCCTGTGCAATGAACCCAATACCAGGGGCGGCGTTGTCCAGTCGCTCCCAGGTTACCCCTTTAATCAGCCTCATCTTGCCAAGCGGATCATCAATACGCTCTATGTTGGTTTTAATGCGCTCATCTGAGTTTGATACCCACGTTCCCGGCGCGATCGCATTGCCAGTGTCAAACGGGAAATACCAGCGCTTAGTCCCGTGCCAGAAGCTGCTTCCTGTTATCTGCCCTTGTACCGGCGCGCCTGCTGCGGATGGTGAAATTGTTGCCCAGCCAAAGAATGCACCGTTAACGCCTGAAGGGGCATCATTGGGCTTACCCCACCCATCAAGAACAGCCCTCAGCTCAGACGACCAGCGCCCCTGCGTGCTGTCGCCAAACACGTTTTGAGAGAGAATGTCGCCCTTGACGTTGACCAGAGACGATACGTTGCCGCCTGATTTGTTATTCAGCGTCCCCAGCCTTGCATCATTACCCTGAGTAACAGTGCCTGCTGCCGTCCCGTATGCCAGACCCAGATTTGTGCGCGCCGCTTGCTTGTCAGCAACGCTGTTTAAATTGTCAGCCTTGGTGAGAACATCCGTAGAGTTGGCTTTATTGTTCAGGGCCGCAGTAATAGAACTCCATGCCGGCCCCGTATATGAGCTGCCGTCAGGTAAATTAACGGTGATGCTCCCTGTGCCACTAAAAACCTGCTGCCAGTTCGCCTTGTCCAGATTTAATCCGCGAATAGCTTTAGCGACATCTGCAGCGACCTGAGCGGTTATTCCAACGAGTGCTGCATTTGCAACTGCATTCCATGCAAGCCCGGATGTTGTAGAGCCGCCGTATGCTGTTGTGAGCGTCACGCTGGTAGCTGAATTAACAGACTGCACGCCAAGTGTATAAGTCACGCCGCCAACCACTGCGACAATGAAGTCATTCGGCTTTAGCTCTGAGGTAAAGCTCGTTCCAGAGCCGGTCACAGTTGTTGAGTTATTGGTGAGTGTAATAGTGCCTGCTGGCATAGTTTTCTCCGGGCAATAAAAAACCCGGCACAGTGGCCGGGTTATATAGAGGTCTGAGGGTCAGAAATAGTAACTTGCATCGATACAGGGAAGCTGGCAAGAAGCCTGCACTGCCTTGGGGTATTGATAAAGCGCCACCTCTCTTCCCGTAGATCTGGCCCGGGCAGAGCTAATAGCATTGCCGTTCATTTTCATCCCGGACTCAAGACATTTCCTGAACGTGTATATGTTTGTGTTACGGGAATAATCCCCTCTCTGTACCCCTAAGCTGCAAAGAGGAACCATCGGCTGGGATACTGAGCCCGTTGGGCTGACCCATGACAGAACTTCGCCAGTTGAGTCATCATAGTTTTCGTATGCCCCCATATCATAATATGCATCAGGCCACATGACTGGAGGGTATTTACTGGAGTAGGTAATCTGGTTAGATGCATTCCTTATTACCATCCCATACCCTGACGCGGGTAATGATGGTGAAAATCCGCAGGATACGATGACAATCTGCACGTTATTTACCGTTCCGCCCTGAGCTGAACCATCTACGCTGCCGAATGCCGTATAGGTCCTTATGGCGTTAGTTGAACGGTCAAGGTAAAGCGGCGTATCAGTATTTGACCATCGGGCAAAGATTATATAGCTGCCCATGTTAAGAACGCTGGACGGCACATACCATTCACCGCTTATATTCACCGTAGCCCGATAAGTGACAAATCCGAGGTAAGAAACATCCCCTATTTCCATGAAATTGGAGCCGTTTGTAATTCTTACCCCGTATTGCACCGCAGGGTTGGCCGCATACGAAACCGAAAACACATCAGCATAACCAGCCTCAACAGCCTGTGGCGTGGTGGTGTTCGGGTTTATATATCTGGCGTTGAAATACAGAGTATTTCCACTAAACGATATGCTTTTAATGTAAGCCATCGGCGGGCCCGCAGGGTTAGTGCCCTCATACACCCTGACGAGGTTCCTCGGAACGATTAATGGCTTGCTGTTCGCCGGCTGAGACTTAAATCCTCCTGAAGAAGTAGCATTAGCCATCATTGAGGCGCTTCCGAGGTAGGATGCATAACGCATCGATGCATCCAGTATTATTTGCTTCCCGCCATCGTCAGGCGTAATTCTGACTCCATATACGTCTGCCATCAGTACAGTTTCCCCGCTTTAAACCTTTCAACGCCGTTACTGTCGTAAACAGCCAGACCTGTTTCATTGAGAACGCTCCCGCCTGATGTTCCTGAGCCTCCATATAACTCGAAAGACCCGTCTTTACGCATGATCGTTCCTGATTTGCCCTGAACATAATTTGCCGAATACCAAGACCCGACCTTAGCCAGCGTGATAGAGGCGTAGTTAATCAGCGCGTCATTTATAAATACCTGCCCGTTAACAGCGGCGAATGCCAGCTGATAGCTCTGGTTATTGGTGTTATAAATTGCGAATGTGTCCGCGCTGAATAATGCAAACGACTGAGTAGAGCCGCCATTTCCCTCGACACCTAACTGCATGCCTGCGACGTATTTGACCCCGTTGCTGTCTGCCTGCACTTTTACGCCCCACTGAGCAGAAAGCTTGCCGCTGAGGTCTGCGTATGCGCTTGATACCTGCTGTACGGACGCGGTGTTCTGGTCAGACTGCGCCTGAATTTGATCCATGCGTTGGGCGTATGCCGAATCATTCGTTGCGATGGTCTGCCTGACGCTGATGATATCTGCGCGGTTTCGCCCGAAAGCCTCGAACTGATGATCAACAGACGCATCGAGATTCAGCGCATTCTGCAAAAGGCCTTCAATATTTGTGTCGATATTTGAGGACAAATTTTCAAATGCTTCTGATTTACGGATCTGCTCATCGATATAGTCAATCATGCCTGGTATATCGGACGAGGCCTGCCCCGATACCTGAACGAACGCCGACACACCGAACGCATTTTTAGTGCGCACGTACATGTAGTAGGTTTTGTCAGCCTTGAGCCCGTGCAGTGTCCACTGTGAAGCGCGACCCAGAAACTGAGCCTCATTTTCCACATTGCCGATGCTGCTGGCAGGCACCTCACCGGTGAACCAGAATTCGAAGGTGGTATCAGTCGTCGAGCTGACGCTCAATACCGGAACAATATCGGCTGAGAAAATGCCAGGGTTCCACTGCACAAAGGTCGGCGGCGCCGGCGCGCCGATGACAAGACTAACCTGCGTCTCAGCGCCCTTCATCCCGTTTTCGTTACGTCCGCGCACGCCAAGCGTGTAGTTTCCCGCATCCAGCCCATAAAAATCGTACCGGAACTGGTCAGTTTCGTACTGAGCGACAACCTTGCCGTCAGTGGTGTACACGTACAGCTCGAACACGATTTTCTTGGTAAGCGTGGCAGTCTCCCAGGTGGCGGTCACCTGGACGGTTTCGCTGTTCGTGTTGATGATGCGCAGATTTTCAATGTTCGGGACGCGATAACCGTTCAGCGTATCGTTGGGCATTTCGAACACGGCGCCATCATCTACTACTGCCTGCTTGTTCGGGTCATGCAGCGTAGCCGTGATGCTGTAAACCGAGTTGTTGTCATCTTCGGAGATACCCATGATGCGGAACAGCCGCGGTGCGACCTCACCCGTTGAGATGACGAACACCGTGCCATCTCTTACCCAGGCAGGCACCGATTTCAGCGTGATGATGCGGCCTGCAACGCTGGCTATTTCATACTTCCCGAATTTGCCGTCAGAACCCATCAGCGACATTTTGTCGCCGGTGCCGGCCAGATCTGAGACGTCCGCATCTACCGTTATTGAAGCGCCCGCATGAGCAATGATCCGGCCGCCAAGACGGGTGGCGGCATAGTTGTTATCGAGAACCTCAACCACGTCGCCGGGGATAAACCGAATGGCTTCGCGCGCCATCTTGAACGTGGTCTTTTTGGTTTCACGCTTCGCCGTCTCAATAAGCCATTTGCCTGTTCGAAACGCCTGGCCGCGAGACGTGCAGCCAAAAGCCTCCATGGTTGTTTCGTTGTAGCCGTAGCGATCAATGAGCGCATCGTCGGATACGTACTCTTTGACCTGTGACCAGCCGTTGTTAGGATCGGTCCAGGAGACGATAACCGCGTTATAGCGTTCTGAGCGCTTCATCGAGCTGTAGGTGAACAAACCATCCACTACGTTTGCATTGGTGATCGAGGCAACCGGGTCCTGCGGGTTGTCAAGCATCACAGAGAAGCGCATACCGTCCCACAGAGCAATACTACGGAACATCCCGGCGATGTCGTCAAGCAGCTCGCGCGCACTCTTCTGCTCGGTGATGTAGGCGTTGAGCATAAAGCGAGGCTCTTTGCCGCCATAGCCATCATCGACCAGCTGATCGCAGAACTGCGACAGCACATACAGGCTGCCGTCATCGACGTCGATATAGCCTGCGCGCTTCGCCAGGCCGTAACGGGTGTTTTTAACCAGCGCCCGGAAGATCCACGCGGGGTTATTCGTCCAGGCTGGCTTGAAACCGCCCGTCCATATGCCAGCGTAAGTGCGCGCGATCGGGTCATAGTTATCCGGCACATCGACAATCAGGCCGCGCAGGTGATAGGTGCGTGTTGGCGTATCGGTGTACTGGTCACGGTCTACCACACAGCCGGCAATGGCCGCATAGGGGTAAGAGAGGTTATCGTCAGTAATTTCCGTGTAGCTGTTCCAGATAGTCCCGTTGGTCAGTAAATCACTGGTGCTGTCTGGTGTGATGCGACGCAGGCGGATATCAAAGGGCTTCGTCTGAGGAGCATCAATAAGGTGGGCTTCAAGGTACTCACCGGATTGTTTGCCACGGATGGTTACTGTCTTCTGTATTTGCCATGACCCGGCACCCACTCGAGTCTCGATAACCATAGATACGGTGGTTTCGTGCTGGTTGCCTTTTGTGTCCTGTTCAACAAGTCCGGATACGCCGATGTTCATACGTACGCGATCAACATCAGTGTCTGTCACGGTGCGAACAAGAGGCGTTGACTGCGTTACAGCAGTATTAACGACCGTTGTGGCTTCAACCGTATTGAAGCCATTAATTGGCGCCTGTGATGCCGTTCCGGGGCGCCAGGCAACGCTCACCCCATTGATGGTTACCCCGCCTGCGACATCAGTAACAGGGGTGTCGTTCAGCATGAAAGAGGAAAGATGACTCTGGTCTACCGGACCGTAAATCGGCCCTTCTGATATAAGGTCAAGAACGCGGAGGAACTGCTTTGATTTGAGGTTATCGTCGATTAATTTTGGAGTGCTGCCGCCACCGCCGCCTGAACTCATGCTGTCACCTTAGCTAATTGAAATGTCCCAGTCCTGATTGTTGGTTGTGTCGATACCGAGACTGATAACGTTGCTGCCTACAACCATCTCACCCAGCAGAAGTGGCACAGGTCGTCCCTGCCCGATTCGGTTTTCCGCGCTGGTAAAAGAGTTGTTTGTGATGGATTTTGTGTCCTGATCTGCTGATGTTCTCGTCTTCATATGCGAGGTCATATAAAGCGAGTAAGCCACTGATGCGACGGTCACTGCGACCATGATCCACGTCGCAGCCACCGCACTAATTGAGCCTTCAACAACCGGGACGAAAAGTACCCTGGCGCCGTTTTTTAAATGGCGGTTCATGTGAAATCCGAGCGTGTCGCCAGAAATGTCGCTGCCGTCTATGCGCATGCGCAGCCGGGTCTGGTAGAAGTCTCGCTTGAACTCAGGGCACTGCGCCAGCAGCAGCCGAAGCCCCTGCGCCGGCGTGTCGACGTTCAAAGCGATCTGGCGGAAATGTCGTCGTAAATTCCCCGCAAATCCAAAAGTGAGCATTGTTCGTGTCTCCAGATGGAGTGAATAAGAGGAACGTGAATCTGTCGAAGCGGTTCGCGGCGGCTAAGCCTGCCGTGCACCTCGTGGTGCAGGATGGTGTTTTCACCCAACCAAATCATTGCGTGGCATGGATCGCATTCAGGAAAGGCGCGCCTGATAATTACGTCGCCGGGCTGGATGGCCTCAAAGCCGACTTCACTGAAGCCGTTGGCCGCCATGTTTTTCAGGTAAAGGTTTTCGCCGCGGACCCACCAGCCGTTGCTTCGCTCGAAGTCAGGCAGATCGATGCCGCAGAGATGATAGGCGTCGCGAAAAAGCGTGTAGCAGTCCGTCACGCCGTGCTCGAAGCGTCGGCCCAGCAGGTGCGGTATCGGACGGAATTTGCGAAGGCGGCCGTCGCTGGCTAACCACCAGTCGATGCCGGTAGCCAGCTGCGCGCTGCGATCGGCAGCAGAAAGAACCAGTTTCGTATTAGGATGAGAATGAAAAACGGCGGTGATTTCTCCCGCCGCTTCTGCTTCAAGCCAGTCTGCCTCGTCAATTCGGAAATTGCGCGCCGGTTCAGGATGCGTGTTGCGGCATCGCCAAAGCTGTTGACCGTCGATAATCAGGCCGCAGACTTCATCGCCGGAGGTTTCTGCGTATTGCAGGCATTCAGTCTCGAGCATCATGACACCTTCGCTGATCCGGGATAGCCGCCGTATGGCTTAGGTTTTGGCTTGGGGTAACGGAACTCACATCCGCTCAGGTGCTTTGAGCATTTGTCTTTAGACATGTCTGAGGTTGGGTTGTCTTTCTCGTCAGCCACCGCAGGACCGGAGTAGCCGCAACCGTCGCCACGGTAAACCCACTGACACACGTCTGCGAGGATAGTGCGGGCAGGGATGATCGCATTGTCGCAGTCGACCGGCGTCGCCAGGTTGTAAGTCACCGTTTCAAAGGTCTCTTCAGCCATCTCCTCAATGACGTAGCGCGAAACGGCCTCCATGGTCGGATCGGCATTGGCGTTCCCTTTCGGGAAGTTCACCGCGTCAAGATGCTTCACAAGCACCTGCCGGCGGGTTACAACGGCGCCCAGAGCGTCGTCGAAATCGTGGTTGATGCCGGTAATCAAGCCAGAGATGTTCGCCACCTTCATTGTGGGTCGCGAATAGGTGCCCTCAGACTTGGTTTCAAACCCTTCGACGGCGATCGGATAAGCCGAGTAAGCGCGGCCCTGCCAGATGACATCGTTGTAATAGCCGTTGGTCCCCGCGTGAAAGCGGATGACGTCACCGCCAAACGACTGCAGGTCCACTTCAAACAGGTCGAGCATCGCGCCGACCCCGGCGTCAACGCTCTCGATAATGAGTTCTGCTGGTATGTCTCTCATCGTGGCACCTGCTCAAACGTCGCGGTTAACTGATCAACACTCCCCGTTTTCTGCAGCGACCAGGATCGGCAAACGAATAGCTTCTGCACGCCCGTATCTGAAGGAGTCCAGTAAAACGACTCGACGGACATCCTCGCTTTCAGAAATGCTTCTGCGGCTTTTGCCACGTTAGTCCGGGAACACTTTGCATCGTCATACCCGACAAACGTCAGCGAGTAGCTGTCCATCAGCGGGTTTATACCTTTGGTCTGGCGTTGCTCATAGCCGTCGCCAAGTTTCACTACTGCCACATTTGGCGCGCGCGAAACCGTGAAGCCCTTTTGTGGACTCCAGATGAAAGTTTCTGGCATGGTTACTCCAAATAAAAAACCCGCGGTAGCGGGTTCAATTAGATGAGGTAGAGTCAGAACGTAGCAACTAGCTCTTTAAGCTGCTGCTTAGCTTTTTCAAGCACTCTGGACTCAACCTCCTTCAGACTTGCATCTTTATCCAGCGGTAGCATGACATTCACAACGATTCTTTCGTGTGAAGCTTCGTAGTCAATGAAATCAACACGAGCCAAAATCCCTTGGCCGTTTACGTTGTCAAATGCAGTAATATCTCCAACTTCAGCTTCCATTTTCATAATCTACCTCCTGTTTATTGGAGTGAAAATAACACCAGACCGCTGTTTATTTTCTAGGCTGAATCATTCCCTTTGGGCGCGTGCTCTGGTCCTTGATTTGATAGAGCGCTACCTGTTTCATCATGCCAGCCATTTTCTGCATGGTGGCATCGTCAATGCCGTTGGTAGTCTGGATATTGAATGCAACGTTAAACACTGTGCCGCCGCCTTCACTGCCTGCACCACCAATATCGCTATTGCTGATCACCCGCCCTCTGTCGCCGGGGATCATGTACTGGCTGCCGTTGCTGGCTTTGAAGATTTCAGGCTTGCCGCCCTCACCTACACGGTACATGCTATTGGCACTAACAGGGCCGCCGTGCTCGCGTCCGCCGCCGTATGAGATGCTGCCAATGCTCGAAAGGAGTGAGGCGCCTGCACTAGCGATCGCCGCATAGTTGGCGAACTTCTGCGCCGGAGTTAATGCTGTTGGGTCAGCCATTGCCTGCGAGATGGCAAGCTGTAGGTTCAAGGCGGCCTGTGCAACTGCAAATCCTTTGCTCAGAGCGAACATAGCCTGATAAGCGCCGCTGCTTTTACCTGCAGCGCCAGCGGCCAGATTGGCGAGTCCATCGAAACCCTGTGACACAGACCCAATGATCGAAGAGATCGCCTGCGCCTGCATGTTCGCTTCGTTCTCTGCTATCTGTTGGCGAGCATTGGCTGCCTGTCGCTGAATGGCAGTTTTGGCATCCTCATAAAGCTGCGCATTCTGTACATCTAGGGCCTGATATTTGGCTAACGCCTCGAGTTTCTGCTGTTCCTGTAGGTCAATCTGAGCTGTTGGATTCTGAACCGCGCCTGATCTAGCATCTGGCATAACCTCGGATGCAGCGATTTCCTGCTGAGCGAACTTCATGCCCTGCTTTATTTGGGCCTGTTGCTTGAGGGCGTTGTTTTGATCCCAAATCTTTGCCGCATACTTTCCGGCCTGCTCTATCTGAGTATCAGTAGCGCCTTTCCCCAGAGACTGCTCCGCAGCAAGAATGGCTTGAGCTCGCGATAGTTCCTTTGTGGTATCTCCTACCTGCTCTGACTTAGCTCTGAGGGCCTCCAGCTTCTGCGTTACTGTTTCTGCTTGAGATGCAGACCTTTTCGCTTCTGCATTTCCAGCTTTAGTTGCAGATGTATTTTTCTCAGTGGCTGCATACTCTTCCTGCAGCGCTTTCACACGTTTACTGTCAGTTATGCCGGCATCTTCAGCATCATATTGAGCTTGCAGTCTAGCCTTAGCCTGACCTTCAAGCTTCGATAGCTCCAAGCGCCGCTGAGACTTCCTCTCCAGATCCTTAGCTTCTTTGCTGTCAGCCGTCGATTTTGGGATAACAATTTTCGACTGACTTTCAAGTTCCTTTGTGGAGGCTGCGCGAATGCTTCTGATTTCAGCTTCTGTGTTCTTAAGATTAAATGTCGCTTGGCCAACCCGCTGCTGGTAGACGGACTGAGTCTCCCACCACTTTTGTCCTTCCTGAACCTCGCTTGTGTATTGCTTCTGAAGCTCAATCAATTTGGGGAGCCTTCCAGCGTCTCCTGCGTTCTTGTTGAAGTAGTTCAGGTTGTTTGAAAGCTGTGTCATGGCCCCGGCCAGAGACCTTGTTAGCCCGATTGATTCATTCAGGTCAGAAATAACGTTCTTAAAAGCGACATCAAGACTGTTTTTTGCACGTTCAACACTGACAGGCATTTTGTCGAACTCTTCGCTGACTTTGACAGCCTGCGACATGATGGCATTCAATGCATCTTCTGCTGTCAGTTTTCCTTCAAGCATCCTCTTGCGTAACTCACCAACACTAATACCAAGTCCCGCCGCCATCTGACGGGCCAGTTCAGGCATTTGCTCAATAATAGAGTTGAACTCTTCTGCCTGAATAACCCCCTTATCAAGCGATTGTCCGAACTGGCGCAGAGCCAAGGTCATATCTTGACTCGATGATCCACCAACCGTGCCTATTTTCTGAAGGGTTTCTGTTAATGCAAGAATCTGTGAATTTGCCACCCCAGCTGATTTCAAAGATTGGCTCAGCTTCTCCCAGAGAGCTTCGGTGTCCGTGAGGCTGCTGCCAGTTTGCGCGGCTATTGCACTCAGTGAAGACATTGTTTTTTTTGCTTCATCCAGGGAGGGCGATAGCCTTTTAACTCTAGCCTCTAATATCGACATCTGATCCGCAATAGAGATGATTCGCCCAGCAGCTTGAAGCGTGAAAGCACCAGCGATAGCCAGACCAACCCTATTCATCACCATCTCCATCCTTCCAGATGATGCTGCTGCCTTTTCAGTAGATGATGATGCTGCGTCCTGAGCCTGCTTCATGTCATATAACTTGCCAGCAAGCTCGCCAATCTCTTTTCTCTGCTGCGCTGTGGCAGTTGATCCGGCCTGTAGTCTCGCCGCCAGCATTGCTGCGCTTCTAGCTCCATTATTTTGCTGTTCAGTCAGAATTGCTATCTGCTGCGTGAGGCTGGAAGACATTGAGCGAAGCTTGGCTGCATCATTAGCCTGTTGGGCAGCCTGCTTAGATGCCTGCATCGTGGCGCGCGTTGAAGCATCCTGCGCTGCCTTCATGTCATAGAGCTTACCTGTTAGCTCTCCAATACGGTTCTTTTGATCCTGAGTTGCGCCTTCGCCTGCCTTGAGTTGTGCAGCGAGAATGGCCGCACTACGCGAACCGGATTCCATTTCTGTAGTTAAAACCGATACATCGCCTTCCAATGACGTAATGGCTGACTGAGCGCGTTGGACGGCCGCAGCGTTTGCAGAAAGTGACTTTGCTGATTCATATGCCGCCTCTTTTACATCGAATAGTTTGCCCGCAAGATTGCCAATCTCCTTTGTCTGCGCTTCTGATGCGTCGCCTGCCGCTATAAGTTGTGCGGCCAGCACGGTGGCGCTGCGGGCGCCATTCTGGTTTGCCTCTTCCAGCACAGCGATTTCGTTACCAAGACGCTCCATGATCTTCGCAGCCTGGCTTGCGTCGTCAGCAGCTCGTGCAACTGCTTTGCCTGATTTTGATGACGATCGCGCAAGACCATCCATGTTATCTGATGCCTTGTCAGCACCCTTACCCATAGCATCAAGCGCAGCATTCGCTTGCGTTGAACCTTGCAGGAGTGGAGCAATGTCAGCGCCAACCTCGTAATAAATCTCTCCGACTTTTTCTGACATCATGATCTCCGGGCATTAAAAAACCCGCCGGGGCGGGTCATATTATTTGCATCTTTTCTTAAGGTCATCCCTGGCTATCTCATCCTGATTATCAAGGTCATAGATCGATGGAGTTTCAATAGATAACTGAGATGATTTCTCTTTTACAGTAGTGATGAAAATCAGTCTCTTACTCATCTCACCTTTGCTCACGATGGCTGAACCGCAAACGTTGCCAAATCTGGCATAAGGAGTGTCATTGTCACCTGGGAAGAACCTCACATTCTCAACACTTTTAACCTTAACATCAGCCGGGAAAAAGTTTGTCTTTACATCTTTCTCGACAGCTTCGATGATTTTTGCATCTTCAGCAGCAAAGCAATTAATTGATGCAACTACAGCCACTGCGCCCAAAATCAGTTTCTTCATATCCCTATCCCCATAAGTAACAGTGGGATAAATCCTAGCCGGGGTGAGATGCAATGGGAAGCAATACAACTATTTGATAGCCGCGGTCTCTTTGGTGTTCCTTTCGTGCTCATTGCGCAAGAAGGTCACAACGCCAATTCTTGGGTTGATGTCTTTAGTGCAGGTTTTGAGATTACTTGATATGTGTTCAAACTCTCCTCCTCTGATGGTGTTGATGTCACGATCTAAAAGTGACATGACACTGTTAGAAGCATCCTCTTGGCAATTCACCATCTGCTTTAGAAACATTCCTTCCTTTAGTTGCAGACCAGACATAGTTAGCGGAATGCCAAAAATCATGCTCACTGCGACTAGGGCTAATTTTGCTTTGCTGACCATCATTCACTCCTTTCATAGACTGACACTGATGTCGATATCGTCAAAAAAGAAATGAACTTTATCGTTATTACAATCATTTACGGTATTGCAAAAGCTATAACTAAGAAACCCGTCGGAGCGGGCTAAGAGCTCTTGCGCGATTCAGAAATGAAGGTGACGATTTGTGAAGAAATACTCTCGCGGACTTTTGTTGTTGCCTGATCCCTGATTTTTGAAATGGCTTCTTTTTGTTGTGCACTTAAACCAGACCATTGTGTTTTATCAGGGCCAATTGAGTCATGGTACTCAGAGAGTTGAGCGCTACATCTATTAAAAGCTTCATCAGAGATGATGCCAGCTGATTTGCTTGTTTTGACTTGGCTTTCTGCATATTGAGTTACGCACTCGCTTAGATTTTTTGCTGCACTCTCTAAATCAGCATGCGCTACGGAGCACACCAGCAACCCCATCATAACTAAAGCTAATTTCATATCCCTTTCCCTAGTGGTATCTGTGGGGGAAATCCTAGCATGGAGTGGCCGCAAGACAATGCAAAACATAAGCACTGATCATATGTCAGGATTCACTATTGTTGCGCTTCGGATTATTCTCCACGCGATCCATTTGTTTTTTCCATTGGCTACTATGCATGTCATAAAAAGACAGGCTCACGTGCCCGCTGATTACAGACATCAAGGCTGCTGATGCAAAAATATAAAAGCCGCGCAACCTTGAAATAAGATTTTCATAGGTGATTTCTATGGACAGGCCGCCTTTAAAGGTATCTTTCCCATCCGATATAGCTGCTGCTTTTTGTGCATCTCTACGTGAAAATGACATCAAGTACTCTCCGATCCTTGTAGGAACAAGTCAGAGAAGAAGTGGCGGCATGGGTTTTATCGTCAATTCTTCTGATCTACAGCAAATAGCAATAGCATTAATCGAATCTAAAGCATTTTGGGGCACTGTGGCTGCTGGGATCTGGGCGTTTACTAAGCGCCACAACCACAAAACTATAATTATCGAAAAAGATGGTTGTAAAATCAAAGCATCAGGGATGAGCCAGCAAGATTTAGAGAAATCCTTAGAAGGCGCACAAAATATGATAATTGCACTGAGAGACAAGGATGATGAAAAGTTAAGCTAATTGAGCCATTGCCTTTGATCTCCTCCTGGCTTGGCGTGCTAAATGGGCATCGGCAACAGCGTCATACTCTTCTTTAGTGAAGCCTTTATGCTCTGGGTATTTCGCAGCAAATAGCATCTGAAACTCAGTCATCGTCAGCTGCCCCGCCTCCTCCCGGCTCATGCCGAGGTGCGTGCGGGCTGCGCTGATGTACTCGAAGGCGTTGAACTCAGATGAAGTGCTGGCCCCTTCATGCTTTTGCAACCTTCTTACTTTTGCCTTCCCGATGATTCCATGCTGAATCAGAGACTGTGCGATCAGAACCATGTCACTTACCGGCATTGCGCCTTTGCGGTACACGAAGAGCCACTTTCCAGACTTTCCGGGGCGTAATTCTCCGACCAGATCAGTGATGTCTTCATCACAGCAAGCTGACAGCACATTCATCGCTGAGTAGACCACATTCTTATTGAATTGTGGCCGGGCAATGTAACTCATCAGCCACTGAGGAACGCCGCTGTAAGCGGCGATCGAGCGCTTAACCAACGAGGTGTATTCATCGTTGTGCAGGTCATAAAATGCCTGAACAATCGCGGCTGGCTCGCCGATTCGCATCATGTTTGCGAATGACGGTCGGAAAAAGTAATCACGTTCACCCAGCGATATCAGGCACTCGCCAATTTCTTTGTAAGGGGTCATACGCTCTCCATAAGCATTATCAGGGACAGCACGCTGCCCCTTGGAATGGTTACGAAGCGGTAACAGTAACCGCGCAGGTGCCGGTAAAGTTGCCGTCGTTGGGTTTGAACGTGATTGTCGCCGAACCCGCCGCTACTGCGGTGACAAGGCCGGTGCTGCTGACGGTCGCCTTCGATGCGTCTGAAGTGGTCCAGGTGCCAGTGCGATCGGTAGCGTCGGTCGGTTGAACTGCGCCGGTCAGCTGACGAGTCGCGCCAACAACCAGGCTTGCCGTCGCCGGGGACACGGTCACGCCGGTAGCCGGTACGGTCTCATCAGTGTCGATAACCTGAATGGTGCTCGCATCGCCCACCTTGAACTCAGTTGTCAGAGACACGATGTCATTTGTGCCGCCGTCAGAGCTGAGCGCGGTGATGTTCATATAGCCGATGAATGTTACCGGACCATACTCGAGGCGAACCCAGATGCCGGGCTGGCGACGGTTGCTGATTTCAGTGTGGTAATACTTGATGAAGCGGCCAATGCCGTACTGGTCCAGCTTGTCTTTCTTACGCACCTCACCTTCAAAGCTGATAGTGAAATCCGAGTTGGTGACGATCGTCTCAACGTAACCCTTACCATCATCAGCATCACTGGTGACGCTATTAGGGCTGAAGTCGAAACCTTTGCTTGTGCCGGCGGCAAGAGCTTTCCACTCTGACTCTTGCGGGAGCGCATCGCTGCAGCCGTCAGCCACTTCAAGCACAACGGCGCCACCGAACAAACGTTCGTTGCTGTTCTGGCAATCTGCCATATTTCTATCCTCTTGGACGTTTAGTTAAGCGCCGAATGTGGCGACAAACTGGAGCCGATAGACCAGGCGGCCTTCGGTAGTTAGAACGGGAGCGGGAATGCCGCCGAGGTTTTCGAGGTAGCCGACGCACTCATCAGCCATAGGGTGCTGTTGCACGTAATCAATGATGTTCTGTACTGCAGTATCAGCTGCGCCATTCGCGCCCTTAGCGCCGATCACATCGACCATCACGTAATACTCAGCGCCGAGGCCATTGCGTACCGCTGAGCCGCCGTTGGGCCGGAATACGATAAACGCTTCAGCAAGGTTCTGACTGTCCGACCAGATCAGCTGCTGAATAGTGAAGCCTTCAGCTAGCCCGGCATTGGCGAAGTAATTGCGCACCCGCGTATGCATAGGAGGCGTCACGGCAAATCCTCCATCATGATCACTTCGATGCTGCCTCGCAGGCGGCGAGAATAGATTTCATCCCGGCCGTTTTTATGCCGGCGAAGCGGCGATGGATGGTAAAGCAGCACGCCACGGGTGATATCAGCCCAGACTACATGCTTTATCACGTTGCCGTTTACTAACACACGGCGGCGGCCACGCCCATCACCGACATAATGGAAGTCGTGACGTGTCACAGTGCCATCTCCTTCTTGATCGTCCTGTCGATGAGTTCGCGTGAGTCTTCGAAGCCCTTGGTCAGGAACTCTTTCTGCGCCGTGGCGCGCCGGAAGTTCTGCGGAATATTCGGGTCATGCACGTAAACCGCGTAGTTGGCTGAGTAGCCCACGCGCCCGGTTAGCCGACTTCCATTCACGCTCAGCTCACGGTACTGGCTGTTGATAAGCGTATTCGTGTCGATCGGCGTGTAAAGCGCTGCCTGAGAAGAACCGATGATCAGCGCGCTCTGCAGCGCTCTGACAGCTTTACGCCCCTGAATATCATCTATCAACGCATCAAGGTTGCGCTTCGCCTGTTCAATGCCTTTAACCTTCACGCCCATGCTATGCCCCCGTAATGATCGCGAAGTCATCAGCCAGGCGGTCGAAAGTATCTTCGAAGCGCACAGCCTGCATAACTTCATCGGCGCCGGCTTTCAGCGGATCAGGTTCGGAAGAGACGCCGATCAGGATGTAATCACCGGTATCTGCTCCAGCGAACTCGGTCCAGACCGTGTTTTTTACGACACGCTCCGCCCCGATACTGCCCAGGCGCTTACTCAGGCCACCCTGATACCCGCAATCAATCACCACTGGTTCAGCGAAGCCCATCGGGTCGCCCATCTCATTCTGCCCAGCCAGGCGCTTCCAGAACGTCGCTTTGCCGGTATAGGACCAGCGAGCTAACTCTGACATGGCTTACTCCTTCCAGCTCGTCACAATAGGCTTCTCGACGGCGATGCGCGGGCAGTTAATCACCCAATCACCGCTGCTTTTCACGTAGCCAGTGGTCTGCCGGCCGCAGGAGGTTTTTAACCAGACGCGAGTAAATGGCTTAGGCAGCCGCTGCGCCACAGGAATCCATGACATCAGCAGCCTCCTACAACCATGAATAGCCCAACCTTTGCTCCTGAAAGAGGAAGCCCGGACAGGCAGCCGTTTTTATCCCAGTCGAGGATCTGGGTGTACAGGTAATCTGTACCGGCCGAATCATATGTAAAAGACCGTGACGCGCCAGATGGAGCAGACTCTGAGGAGATTTTTCGGGCGCCGGACAGGGCGGCCAGTCGCGCGGCTGCATAGATGAGCAACAGCTTTTGCAGGCTTTCGGAGTAGCCCGCCCCGTCCATACAGGCAGACGCTGCACTGACCTGCTCTATTAGCAACTGAAGCACTGCGTCGGGAACCGTGAAGCCCAGCTCAGCTATCAGCGGCTTTACGTCATCAAGCGTGATTTGGGCTTCCATGGTTATTTCGCCTTCTTGGTTGCTTCTGCCAGCGCTGCTTCCGCTTCTTCAGCGCGTTTAGTTACCGTCTGCAGCTCTTCAGCGTGGGCTTGCTTCAGCTGCTCCAGCGCGTCGGCGTGCTCTTTATCTTTGGTGTCAGCATCGGACTGAGCCTGCTTCAGCTGCTCCAGCGTGTCATTAAGCTGCGTCTGCAGCGCTGAGGTATCAGCGGAGACAGGCGCAGAAGGAGTTGCCACTTCGAACTGAAGCGCCTCCCCTTTCTCTTTGGATGCTTCGGCTTTACCGTCCGCAACCCACTTTTCAGCGATCGATTTATCAACGTCATAAACCTTACCGGCCTCCAGCTTCTGGAAACCGGCACCGGCGAAAAGGTTAGGACTCAGGATTTTCACTAGTGCCATTGATTGCTCCTTAAGAGGCGTGGATGACGGAGAACTTGTTGTTGATGTCCTGCTTGACCATCAGGCCCATTGCACCCCAGGTGCGCCACACGTAATCGCTGTTGTAGAACTGGCGCGGGTCGGCAACGGTGCCAATCGCCTGACCAACGATCGGCGCGATAACGCCTGCGGTCAGCGGGACGATCAGGATTTCGTTGCCGGACAGCTGCGCATCTTCTTTGATGGCGGCGATACCGGACAGCTTCAGCAGCTCTTCCAGTACGGTGCGGGTGGCGTTCACGTCGAAATAACGCTCGAGGTTCGACATGATCTCGGCAGAAACATACCAGGTCTGCGGCGCATACTGGCTGTTGGTTACGCGAACCACATCGCGTAGCGCGATGGCGTTGGTACGCAGCGCTACCGGATCGGTGCTGGTTGCGAAGTTAAAGGTCAGTGTGACCTGCGCGACACGCTCGTCATTTTTGAGGCCTTTCCACGTCAGGCCGTCAAACTGCACAAAGTTGCCTTCGGAGTCGCGGAACCCGTTGAACACATAGTCAACGTACTGGCGCTGCACGTCCTCAACAGAACCGCGCTGGGCATCAGCCTGAGACTGAAGTGCTGACGGGCTGTTGAAGATCGGGTCACGCCAGGTGAACTTAAAGCCAGAATCGTGGATGGGGACCATGGTGCCGTCGAAGGTGTAAGACTTCGCATCGAGGGCCGCGCCAATCTGGCCGCTCATGGATGTGTGTGCCCAGCCACGGCCGCCGGTACGCGCATAGTCGTAGCGAGACTGTTCGATGCGCACAGAGCGCGATAGCGGCATCAGGTCGTTCAGCAGAGTGAACTGCGTGTTGGGCTCGAACTGCGCCAGTACGGTGGTATCAAACGCGCGGTAAAGGCGGCGGATGTCATCAACTGCGTTGACCGCATTCAGGCGATCGGCATCTTCACGGATACCGCGTACACGACCGAGGAAGTCGGCGGCAGCCTGGGCGCCTTCATTGCGTGCCATCTGCAATTCGGCAAACTGCGCCTGGTTGACCTCAAGGTTGCCAGTGCGCTCGCCAATGGAACGGGAAAATACAAACATTCAGGTGCTCCTTACTTGATCACGACACGCAGCAGGTCACCTGCAGCAGTGGTATAGGCCTTGTCTTCTTCTACAAAGCAGCGAATAGCTTCGCCATCGGCCTGCGCCTTGACCTGGCCGTTTGCGACAGAGAGAGGCTGACCCTTTTTGTAGGTGCCGGCAGCGGCGCGCACGTTCAGGAACATGCCCTGCATTGGCTGGATGCCCACAACCAGCTCACCTGCCGGAATGCTGTCATCGACAGTCAGGCAGCGGAGATAGTCATAGTTAGCGACATACAGAATGGCTTCTTCGTTGCCATCTGCTGACGCGGTAAATTTTCCTGCATCAAAGAAGCCAATGGTGCCGGGTTTTGTTGCAGCAGCTGCTGCTCCTTCACGGTTAAGCAGCGGATTAGGGAACACGCCGCCAGCGTGAATTACATGCTTTCCATCTTTCGCCATTTTTTACTCCGGCATTTCGCTGAGGGACTGGTTAGAGTTGACCTGACGGAAAGAACCGTTGAGGCCGGTAGTGGTCTGGCACTGGGCATACAAGCCATCCAGCGCTGCACCATCGAGAGCGTTGACGGCCAGATCGTCCAGGCCAAACTTGGCTTTCACGGCATTGCGCTTTTCGCCCTTTTCTTTGTCGGCGTTAACCGCCAGGCCGCTTTCAATGGTGGTCAGTTTGTCGGCAAACGGCTTGAACCACGCTGGAGCCTGCTCGCTGTTCGTTGCCGTCTCTTTGGCCTTTTTGTCTGCCTCATCCTTCTCTTTCTTGGCTTTTTCTTCGGCTTCGGCTTTTGCCTTAGCGTCATCAGCTGCCATCTGGTTGTAAGCGTCCATCAGCTCAGCATCAGACTTACCTTCAACGTCGATACCTTTCGCTTTCAGCGCATTGGTGATGAGTTCTTTCATCGGGTTTACTTCCTCTTTGACGGAATTGCTGTTGGCGCTGAAAAACGCCTTTAGCTGGTTGAAAAGTGTTTTAAGTGCGGGGTCCTGCGGTAAAGCCGGATCGGGCGTCTCGGATTCTGCCAGGTTGACCACTTCTAACTCTTGCTCTTCGCCCTCAGAGTTAACGAAGATGCCAACGCCTTCATCTGGCGTTCCTGCGCCCGGCTCATCGAGAAGCACCGCAACATGGTCGAACATCATGTTGGTGGCGATCTCGTTGTACTTTTTGCCCTTCGACTCGCCGTTAGCGGCAATGCCGGAATAAAGCAGGCCGGTAGAGATATGGATCGGGTCGGAGTTTGTGCCGGCTGCCATTTCATCTAGGCGGTTGATCAGGCGCTTACCCTTCTCGCTGGATTCGGCATAGCGCCGGTCAACGTACATGTCGCCGGTTACCTTGCCGTCTGCGTGGCTCACGTTCTGAAGCCAGGCGCCAACGTGGTAGTTGTTGACTGCGCGAACATCGCGCGCCGAAACATGCTTGCCGTCCACTTTGGGGTGCCCCAGCGGCATCGGGTTGCGCTCCAGCGTGTTAAACGCCTTCTCAATTTCTGCTGCCGGGTACAACTTCCGGTTCATCACGATATCGTCCACGACAGGCGTGATGCCGCGAACCACGATATGTGGCTTGCCGTCGATGGTTTCGGTAGTGATGTTTGAAGCGGAGTTGACGACGGTCAGCACGTTAACGCGGTTGCGTTTCATGCTGGGTCCTCATTGATGGATTTAGGCATTAAAAAAACCGGCTATCGCCGGCTTTTGGGATTAGTTACGTTTTATCTCTATCAAACTATTAAATTCTTCAGTGCGTATCTCTGTTGCTATGTCTCGAATACTTCCAATATTTAGTGTAAAAGCCTTGTTATTTGGATTATCTCTCAAGAGACATAATCGGAATTCAGATTGATGTGCATACTTACTTTGCTTATAGAAAGGTGCCTCCATGTCTTCCTTTAAGGTTAGGCTGGTAGTATTTTCATCGTAATAAATTACTTGTTTTGCCTGGTAAGCATATACATCTTCCCTTTCCATATGCTCCAGAACCGCCAACCTGACCCTTTCAAGGAAAGCTGCAGGATTTACAATGATTACAAGATATGCACCTAAGTTTTGGCTTTCTTTAGGTAAAGTAAAATATTCTCTTAGAAGCCGCTCTTCCTCAGCGCCTTTAACACACGACATGTCTATGTCATGCGAGTGTAGCTGAGTCATGCAATACACATTTGCATAGTCATGTTTTTTCATACTTATTGTTGTCGGTGCAGCCATATCATCAGGATTTAAGGTCAGTTTTTCACCATTAACTTCAAGGGTTAGTATGACATCATGCGGCTGGAGCCATCCTGTAAGCGCTTCAAACTTGTCAGCAATATTTCCGTCCAACTCTTCTTCATATTTCCGGAAGTAGTCAATGGTGTTCATATATAAATGACCATCAAGAAACCCCTCCTTGTAGTCTTCTCTGGAGAATACCTTAAACAAAATTCCTATTTTCTTTGGCATCATAGTTATCTCAATAAATGTTTCCATCTACTGATACCAGCTAGCTTTCTCTTTGGCTAACTTTTCAGATAATCCTTTGTTAAAAATGATGCCGTCGTCGTTGAGCAGCACCGGAATCTGGCTGCAGTAGCAGTTGTACCGGTTGCCATTCTCGGCGTAGAAGTCTCGCACCTCTTCGGTGGTGTACACCTTGCCGTGACGGCTGGCATGCCAGCTGCGCGTCGTGGGCTTGAGTGCTGACAGCCACAGAAGGGCCGTGTTCAAACCAAGCCTTTCTCGTGACCAGTCCGTTTCCTGCCATTGGGCCTGTCGCAGCGCGCCAACCTGCTCTGTCTGCGCCATGTTTTTGGCTCGGACCATCGAGACATCCAGCCGCTGACTGATAATCCTCGCTGTCTCGCGCGGGTTTATACCTCGCCCTACCGCGTCGGAAATTACATTCGCCATATCACCGCGCACCCTGTCCGACTCAAGTCGCCAGTCGCTGTAAGTGGAGACGTAAGCAGCTGCGACCTGATTCTGATAAGCCGGGCTGCTCAGCAGCTGCGCCAATGTGGTTTGCTGCTCGTATATCGGCGACTGAACAGAGAGGTTAGTGAATGCCTGATGCGTGCCGCGCTCATACTCGTCAGAGACGTAGCTCAGCGCCCAGAGGTTGTTGCTGCCCCCCTCAAGCAGTGCATCATCCAGAATGATCTGCACGCGCTGAAGCAGGTCAGCCAGTTGCGCAGCCGTCATGTCATAGATATATGCCCCAGCATTCACCTGGTAGATGACGTTTCCGTGCACCGCATGCGATTGATGGTTACTGGCTCGCTCATGTCCGGTTAGTCGCTCATCGAATAGCTGCTTAAGCGCTACTTTGATGCGGTAGTAGCGCACCTCAATGTCGCGAAACATCCGGTTAACCGGACGGGCTGACTGTGTCGGGTCTGCTTTATTGCGGGGTATTACCGGCGTTCGGATCAGCTGTGGTTTCATCATCAGTCAGCGGGTCCTTACCTGTGGGCGCTTTGTTCGGATCGCGCGGTTGCTGAGGCTCATACTCAGGGAGAGTTTGCAGCTCTCCAACTGCGCGAATCTCGTTCTCTTTCACTGCGGAACTGCCAAATGCCTGCTGCGTTTTCTGGGCGACATCAGCCATCTTCGCCATATTGTCGATTCTGTCGGCCTGTGAAGGAGCCAGCAGATCAGACCATGAGACGGTGATTTCATCATTGGCCGCCGGGGCGATTAGCCCGATAGACCAGAATCTGCGCACCAGCGTTTCAATCACATCAGAAAGGAAGCCGTTGCGGCGCGACATGCGGGTTTTCGCCCAGTCTTTATTATCCTCAGACGATGCTCGTTCTCCCGTAATTTGCCCGATAAGAATTTTCACGGGCATCGGCAGCGTTGCGCAGAATTCGCTTAACGAGGTACGCCAGGTGGGTTCAGGGTCAGCAGCAGCAACGGAAAGTACTTCTGCTGTGCCCGCCTGCATAAACGTTGCAGCATCAGTGCTCTGGTTAAGACGGACTACCTGTTCATTAAGCGCGTCAGCCAGATCACCATCCGCAACGCCAAGGGCTGCAGCCAGCGCGCGGAAATCGGTTTTCTCACTGAAAGCGAAGTTAAGCTGCCGGCTGGCATTCTTCAGGAATCCCTCAGAGCTGCCGCCTGATACCTTCTCAATGTCCAGCAACTTGTTGTAGCCTGGACGCAGGAGGGGTACGCCAGAGGTCAGCAGCCCATCATCAGCACCTTCGGCGAGGATGATCACGCGGTCAGGGTGAATACTGATCTGTCGCGCCGGCGCGCCGCCCTGCTGGCCTTCAACCGGAAGCTCGGTGAAGCTGTACATCTTTGGCTGACCGAAACTTTCGCTGTCTGGGTCGGTATCCCACTCGCTGACATCCAGCTGCGATTCCCATACCGGGATCAGCTTAACCAGAGCCTTATCTGCCGTTCTGCCGATTACTGTTTTATTGGCTGGCTCCCACCATTTTCCACTGTCTCGCAACTGAATAAGTAGCGCTGAATACCGGCCAACCATGTTACGCCGATCGGCATCCTTGATTTGCTTCCAGCAACGCTTTAGAAGCCGCTTCAGCTGTTTGTCCCAGTCGGATTCAGCCTCAGCGTCTTTGGATTTATCACCCTCAAACACTTCAGGATAATCCTCCCAGCAACCATCGGACATCCGCTTGATTGCGGCGCCCGCGATAGCGTTTCGCTCATAGGCGTTGTAGTAGTCGTCGAAGGTCAGATGGTTCGGGTAGCCAAACTCTTGGTAGATGCGCTGGCGCTTGGTATTCCCCGATTTGCCAACATACTGCCCGTACAGTGCACGAGCGCGCCCCTCCGCCAGGCTGTTAATTGCCACGGACAGCGCATTCAATTTATCTGGTGTCACGTTGTCCTCCGTCAGCGCTTACGCACCAACATGCCGGTTATCTGCGGTTCTCTTAGTTCGGTAAGGGCATAGACCATTGCGTCCAGCCTGTCGGGCGATTTCTTTGCGGTGGTCGGTACGTATTCCATTAGCTGATTTTCCAGCGTGTAGAGGCTGCCGCGATGCGCTACGCGGCCCTGCGCATAGAGTGCTGATATGGGCTCAGCTCGGGCGTATTTACCCTTGCTGGCGTGAACGCGAATGATCCTGCCGGTAAAACCGGTATTCACCAGCGTATCTTCAGCCATGTCGCCGCCCTGGTTGGTTTCAATCACGATCGCGTCAGCTTTGTGGTCGTGATATGCCTGAATCGCGCGAGTTGCCCAGCCGTTGGGGGAATACTTGCCGCTGTAGTCTGCGTCAGTGCTGTACTGCCTCTCATCGCCGTTCCCGTATACGCTGGCAACCACAATGCCTGATTCGTCACTCTCTTCGCTGTTCGTAGCCTGCGGATCGACTGCAACCACGGTACGCGTCAGCTCTTTGGTTATTCGCATCTCATGTGCAGCGTTGATCATCTCCTCGTCCCACAGCGCTCCCTCGGCGTTGAAACGCTTAGGGTTCTGCATGTACTGAGCTTCAGCAGTGCGCCGGTGAGAAAACAGCGAGACGCGGTGCGACTCGTTGTGCTTGAACGGCCACAGCCAGCCATCAGGCAGGCCGTGTTCAATCGGTATAGCGTGGGTGTTGTCCGGATACTGTTCGGAGTAACTCTGGCTGTTATCGATGATGACCGGCAGATTAAGGTGATGCCACATCTCCCCGCTGCCACCGCGCAGTAGATAGCCGCTCAGGTCGTGATAGTGGATGCGCTGCATAATCACGATCATCGGCGTCGTTTCAACGGCCAGACGTGATTTGATGGTTTCGTTAAACCGGTTGTTTACCCCGCCGCGAACAGTTTCGCTGTAGGCATCGTCAGGTTTTACCGGGTCATCAATCAGTAGCGCACCCTGCCAGCCTGGCTCCATATGCCCGGCACGAAAGCCGGTTACCTGACCAGCAGCTGACGAAGCGTAAACGCCGCCGCCGTGCTCATTCCACCACATCGCCTTGCTGTCGGCATCGTCTCGCAGCTCCATGGGCCACATCGCCTGATAAGCCTTCGACTTGATCATGGTGCGGGCGGTTGAGGAATTCAGCAGCGCGAGGTTATGCGAATAGGAAAGGTGCATGAAGCGGGCGCGGCTGTTCAGTGCCAGCCCCCGGCCCATCATGTTGATTGTCGCCAGTTCGGTTTTGGTGTAACCAGGCGGAACGTTGATGATCAGCCGTTTTATTTCGCCATCAATCACACGGTCCAGCGTCTGCTGTATTACCCGGTGATGAGGCGCGACAATCATCTTGCCGCCGGTGCGCTGCTTGAAGAAGTAGCGGGAAAAGTAAAGCCCGTCCTCCTCACACTCTAAGCGGCGTGCATAGTTCTTTTGCTCAGCAGTCGTCATCCTCCAACATCTCCCGCCGGGCAGCCTTGTATTCGTCTTTCGTCAGCGTGGCCACTTCAATCGGGCCGCCGTTCTTGCCGGTGTGCTCATGTGACGCCTGCTCTTTAAACGCCATCACGCTGATGTGCTTACCAAGCAGCTCAAGGTTTTTGACCTTGTCCGGCCACTTAATCTTTTTCAGGAGCCCGGCAGCGTCGCCAGCCATTTCGGTGACGTCCATTCCCGACAGGGTTATGCGCCAGACTTTGGGCCAGTCTTTGATGGGCTTTAGCTCACCATTGGCTAAGAGGATGTCGAGGACGTCCATCTGGTCAATCTCAAACAAACGTTTCAGCACATAATCAGCATCAACATCGATCCGATCATTGCGCTGTGCTTTAAGTTCGGAGATTCTGTTCTGGACGCTAACATTTGCTAACAGTCGGGCGCCCTGCTCGTTCGAGGTCTTTTCGCTGTACCCCGCCCGAATGGCCGCTTGCGTGGCGTTCAAATCGATGAGGTACTCGCGACAGAACATCTCTTGTTTGTCGGTGAGTGCCATTTATATGCCTTTAGGAGAAATGTATGGGTAACCTGAGAATTCATGCTGGCTTAGTTAACGGTGACTTGATGCCAATCATCGAGGATAAATCATCCGAAGATATAGTTGCTGCTTTTACTGGTGATGACACTGGCGCACCACCAACATCAGTAACAATTGAGGTGGTTACAGCATCTGGTTCTAAGGTGAAAATTTACATTCCCAACAGTACAGCTGACGCCAGCGTTACTATTGACGGCAAACGCATATAATCAGCACAGTGGGCCGACTCTATGTTCTACCAGTCAGGTGCTGCCATGGTTGACCCTTAAATTATTCTTGATAATTTTTGAGTATTTTGGATATTGGAAGTGCCCATTTTTCGGGCTAACCTCTAGGAAATATCATGAAATACACTCAGCAAGAAAAACTTCAAATATTGATGCTTTGTGATATCTATCGCGCACTTGGCATTAAGCACAGTTATGACCCAGAAATCATCGAGGAAGCGATCACTTCTGAAAACTACTGGGCAATTGATTGGGAGTACCAACATCTTTATTCGGGCAATGACACCCCTAAGGAAGTTAGTTTCTTCGTCGATGTTTACGATATGTACAAGATCTTGAATGAAACCTACCTAAAGCTTAGCCCTGAAGATAAAGCAGATGTAGCCGCGCAAGTTCAGTTCTTCAATGAAGAATACTCACTTGAATTCCCGGGATTTGATGGGAATAACGAGGGCGAGTATATGTCAATAGGTAGAATGCTCCAGAAGATGGGGCGATTCTCAGGATCAGAGGATTTAACTAGAAATTCTCATTCTGAGAAGGTTGGTCCGTATCGCCGGATGCTTGAAGTATTTCTTCCCGCTAGAAAAGATGAGTGGAATCATATGCGTGGCATAACTAAAGAATCACTCATAGCAACTTTAAACTCTGGATTTGCCGGTTAATAATCATGCTAACTAAGCCCGCTCGCCGGGCTTTCAACATGGGTCAGCAATCCCTTAATTTTAAATGGATGCCCGGTACCAAGCCTGCCATCGGTAAGTGTTAAGCCGGAGCGTTCTCACACACTCCGCATTCTCAACGTCTGATTGCAGATCTGCGTCACTGTCATTTCCCGCCGGGCTGAGTTTGCATGGCGGACTCATCAAATCCTGAGATATTGTTGGCAGCGTCGATTGCCTGTTGCCGCAACCTGACAGCATCATCATCAAAATCACAGCGATTGCGGTTCGGGTCTTGAACATACTTCACCACATCACGAGTAATGGTCCGGTAGATAACTTTGCCTTCAGCGTTAGCTTCAGCCGCCTTCTGCTCTGTTGGAGCCAGCCTGGCTTCTGCCTTCTCTTTCTTCAGAGCGTAGTCAGCGTTAACCTTGGCGCTATGCGCATACCAGCCACTGCGGTAGCGAACCTCCCCGTAACCTACCGCTGCAGCTATAAGCGCGATGATGGCGAACACTTTCCAGTTATCAGCTAACCACTTCATCATTCACCTGCCGGCGCTGCCTGGATAATTACGGTGCTGGGTTCTTTAGCGCCCTTCTGGACCGCGTTAGGATCGATAGCGATAGAGCACTTGCCAGTGCTGCGCAGGAACTCGTTTTCTTTCTGCAGGGAGTTAGCTCGCGCTTCAGCTGTAGAACGCCGGCGGCTCTCTTCGTCGAGAGTGGTAGCCAGGCTGTCGAGTCGCTTCGTAATCGGCCCGAGGCCTTCCGCGAACTTCATGTTGCGCTCGTTCGCCAGAATGAACTGCTCGCGCAGGCGGTTGTTGCGCTCGGTTAGGTTCACGTTGTCATACCAGAGCTTGCCGACGAAGCCGATGATGACCACTGCAAACAGCGTAGGGATGAATCGGCGATAGCGGGCCATTCTTGCTTTACCTGTCATACGAGCACCTGCTCAGCAACCTTAGTGCGGGCAATGCGATCGGGCAGGCCGTTTATCCCGCCGTTAATTTTGCGGGTCAGGCCGGTAACGTCCGAAGCATCGGCAAAGCGGTTGCAGTTATTGGCCTGCCAGAACCAGCCAGCCGATCGAGCGGCGTTGGCGTCTTCCAGCAGTAAATCAGGACTGGCCAGCAGCGGAAGGTTTAAGGCCTTACCGCAAGCTTCGTAGTTATCGTGGAAAGTCACTTGCTTCAGCCCACGTCCGCGATACTTCCAGCCGTCGCCATTGAGGTTATTGCCGTAGCGCCCACCGTAAACCAGATTGGCGATGGCCGCCTGACGTTCCTGCGACAATGCAGGCTCTCCGGGCTTCCGTCCAAGCTGCTCACGTTGAGCTGCGGTAAGGCGCGATCCGAAGATCGCGAGTCCGGCCACCGAGTAATTCAGGCTTTCCCTGACTACAGTGAACCCGCCCGACTCCGTTCCGATCTGCGCGATGAAATAAGCCTGGCGCTTTGGAGTGTTGATCCCGAACTCTTCCATTGCGGCCGCCAGATGCGGATACCATTTTGCCGCCAGCGCGTCGCTAATCGCCGCGGCTTTTCTGAACTGGTCACGGGTAATCATTCAGCCACTCCCGCATCGCCCGCAGCTTTCTGCAGGAAACGCTTTTCAAGAGCCTTGATGAGAGATGATCCAGACCAGCCAGCCATCCCACAGATGGCGCCGGTAACTTCCTGTGGCCAGTTCCAGTAAATGGCGAGGAGCATCATCAGAAAGCCGGCGAAGATGGAGACAATCATCTGCAGGCAGAGAGTCCGCCAGCTGAAGGCCTCTCCGCTTAAAACTTTGTAGGCATAAGCCGCTACCGACCCGAGCACTGTCATTCCCAGCGCTATCAGTGCGGCTATAAGGCCTGGATCAGATTTATAAGGCATACGTCGCATCTTCCTACCCCCTTAATGGAGGCTTCTTCTGTTTAGGAATTGATGACATTGTGAACAGAACAAGCCCGGTTAAACTTCTCACTGTCACCTGAGAGCTTTCCCCGGACCTTCCCGCCGTCTAATGCCCGACGCAGCTTTAGTTGATCACAATGAGAACGCCGCGGATGCGGCTATTCGTCGTAGAAAAAAGCGCTCCTCCCCATCACAGCAATGAGGGTCATCCGATTTGGTTTTGGGAGGGCGCTAAACAGAAAGCCACCGCTGAAGCAGTGCCTTGTGATTTGTTTTTGCTGGGTGCCGCAGTTTCCGATCCGCCCAGCCGAATCCTCATAACCCATCAGCGGCTTTGGTTCCCGCCTCATCCGTTCAGAGCCGGGGCGTTCCTGCTGGCTGCAGAAATTCAGTCCAAAAAAAACCCCACGGCATTAATCCGCAGGGCTTTTAGTGTCCACTTTGAAGCCGTGGACTGCTTTGCTTTGTTGCCGCTCAACAACAAGACGTAGCTTTCACTGTTTGGAACTATATCCCTGACTTCCGGAAAAGTAAATAGCCCGCGATAAAATAACAGGCTATTTTATTTGGCTTTAGGCGGTAACCCTATTTAGTGCCGCATTGGCCCATGACTCTTCTGTCTCTAACTTGCCAATCAGCGTTTCATAAAACTGCTTGCCGCTCTTCTCCCACGTAGCCAGGCTGATTGAATCGGTCATGCTGCTGATCGCGCGATATGCTGCGGTTGAAGGAATACGCTCAAACCCTCTTCCGCTGCACTGCTTGCAGTCGCCCATCACCGGCACGCCCTGCCGCTCTGACTCTTTGCGCATCACCGCGCGCCCTCGCCCGTTGCAGTCCCGGCACGCCGATGACACGACTCCTTTACCTGCGCATGTTTTACAGCGCACCCGGACCTGCTCACGCACTTCGCGGCGGCCAGCACCGGACAGCATCGACTTCATCGTCACGACTTCCGCGGCGATAAATCCGGTGGAGCTGCAGCATTCGCACGGCTTAACGCTGGCGGCGCTGCGGCAGTAATCGAGATAGGCGTAAGTTGCGAGCACTTGCATCACGGCTGGTTTAATATCTGTTTCAAGCTTGCGAAGGGCGGCAACCCGATCGCAGGTCTGCAGTGCAAAATCAGTCAACAGGGACACGGCGCGTCGGGCGTCGTTCTCGCTTACTCCCACCTTCCCCATGAACGCAGCGTAACCCAGCGGCGCACGGCTTTGCGTCATGCCCATTGCAGCTACATAGTCGGTGCCGGTCATCGCATCGGGCGATGTCTGAGGCGCTGTGCCACTGAAGTTCTGGCCCTTCGGGAAGTGGTACTTCACTGTTGCTTCAAGGCTCATGCTGCTTCGCTCCTTTGTTTGATCAGCTCTCTGGTTTTCTGCCGGTAGTGCGCGGCCAGTTCCTGCAATTCTTCCCGCGTCCACTTCTTCACCGGGTGCGGCCCCATCAGGCGATCGAAAGCAGCCTGCCCGATTTTCTTAATCAGGTTTGGCGTGTAGTTCTCGATGTTGCCGGAGAGGTGCTGGTTACAGGGGACGCACTGCTTATGGCAGTTGGTTTCGTCGTAACGGGTGGCCGGTGAAGCACCGCGGGTGCGGTAATGTCCGGCGTCATACTTTCCATCGTGGAATCGTCCGCAGCTGATGCAAGGCCGTTCTGCGTCGCGGGTGCGGATATATTCGTTGAAGGCTGTTTGGGCTTGCTTATGGAAGTAACTGAGGGGCTGAGCTGCTAACTTGCGGATTTTGGTGTGGCGTTTTTCCTGCTGGGTTTCTTCTCTTCGTCGTCGCTCTGCTTCCTGTTTCGCTTTCTGCCGGTCTTTCTCCCGCCTGGCCAGGGCGATTATGGTTCCACACTCTGCGCTGCACCACGTTTGATTCTGGAAGCCAGGATGGAACCATTCGCGGCAGTCAGGGTTTTTACAGCGGCGTCTGAGCTTCCTCATCGCTCCCTCCGTGCATTCTGAAGTTGTCGTCTTGCATCCAGGCGGCGCAGCAACGGCCGCAGGCATATACCCAGCCCGGCGGCAATGCCAAACCGCAACCAGCGCAGCTGATAGCAGACGTATCGCCAGATGGTGTGGAACGGGACATAGTCGAAGTGCTCGTAATACCAGGTGTCTTCTTCGCAGATTTCACAGTTGACCCCGAACCGGTGTTTGTCCTCACTGGTGAGAACGGTAAGGCATTTGCAGCAGCGCTTACGCCCAGCATTTGTGCTCATAGGTCGTGTCTCTCCGTGGTTCGTAATTCCCTTCAGGCAGCAGCGCGCTGATCAGCCAGAGGCGGGGATCGGTGGCGAGTGTCTTTTGGGTCAGGATATTGCGGGCGGAGTAGCGTGAAAGGAGTTCGTTGGCGGTGTCGGTATCTACCGGATCATGAGTGAACCATGTCTTTTGCATCAGACTCTCCCTTTTTCCTCGGACCACGATTCCCCTGGGCGACCATCAGAACGCCGTTGACGATCGCATGTTTCTTTCCATCAACGTCGTGTGCGTAACACTTCACCGTCTGACGGGCGATGCCTGTCATGCGGCCAACTGCTGCCATGTTCCCTCGCGTCTCAACGAGAAGTTCGGGAATGGTTTGAACAATGGCTTTACCCATTTTGTTTTTCCTTCAGGTTCATGTATTCGCTGTCGGCCGGCACCGTGAGTTTGCAGCCGAGGCTCAGCGCCCAGCCTTCCACCTGGGTGAGGTAGAAATGCATGTCGCCGGTGTCGAGGTCTGAGGTATGCCGTAGCGAACGGATCACTGTCGTTTCCCCTGTCACCACATCGACCATCTCGCGCTCTACGTAGCCGAGATAGGTGTGCTTCATCGCGTCTTTCACCCACTCGGGAGAGGCAAAGTCTTTGCCGCGTCGGATGAGCCAGTCGCTGATTTCGCTGTACCACATGTGGGATAAGGCGTTCTGGTTGAGGCTGCGCTTCTCGCGCCACGGCTTGATGATCAGCCGGTAGGTTTCGCCAGAGTCGAGCATGGGGAGGATTTGCTGCCCGATGGCGTTGAAGTTCGACCTATGAAGCCGTATGCCATCCTTCGGTATCTCCATCAACAACCTCCTTCAGTTGCTGAATAATTACGTGAAACGCATCTTCCAGGCGCCCTACGGCTGCATCTGAAAACGGTTTGTCACCCCGATGAACCATGAGGAGCTGCTGCTGGGCGTTCACGGCGTTGATGTAGGCGTTGCAGATCTGCCGGTAATCGCGCTTTGAAATGGTGACTTGCTTGCTGCTCCCGGCTGGCGCCGTATCACCAGGAGGCTGACAGCCCATCAGGTCAACAGCTTCTGAGGCCAGCGTGCGGATATGCGCCAGCGTGTCCTGCGATGCTGGTTGCTTCCGTGCGACGTCAATGATCGCAAGCAGCAGGTTGCGCGTCTGGTCCTGCGAAGGTCGGATAATCAGCTGCGTTACCTGCGTCATGCCCTCACTCCTTCCCGTCCGGCCAGCCAGAAGAAAAAAGCACGATCGACAGTCTCATCCTGATAGCCGAGGTGCGATCGGGTCATGCTGTGCTTGTCGCCGTGAACGCTGTGATAAAAACGTTCGAAGCTGCTTCTGATGTTTTCGCTCATGATTATCTCCCTTTCCTGACGAGAGCTTTCAACCGGGCAACGTTGTCCAGAGCCTTTTCGCTGGCTGTTGGCATGTAGAGCTTTTCCAGCTGCGCGCGCGGTGGCGGAATTTCTTCGCCAGACTCGATTCGCGACGCCATTTTGCGAAGCTCGGCGCGGCATTTTGCACGCAGCTCAGGCTCAGAGAGGTTGTTGGCGCGCATGGTGCTGTACAGGCCGGTAACCATCCAGTATGCGGCGTTGCTTTCCCACGGATACGCCTCGGGGCTGTCGATCAGACCGCGGCGGGCGGAATATTTCATCACCATGTCATACAGGCCGTCTTCGTCCGGCAGGCCAGCGGAGCGAAGCTCGCCCTGCTTGCACCACTCGATAAACTGTCCAGGCGACGGCCAGAACGGCGAGGCACTGGCGCGGGCGTGCTTCATGCCGGCCGACAGCTGCTGCTTCGTGCTGATGTCGTTTTCGGCGAAGGCGGCGATCCACTGACGCTTGGCTGAGGCTTCGTCGCGCGGGTCTTTCAGCGCTGTGCTGACTGAAGCCGGGAAAACCTGCTTCAGGTTACTGAACAGCGCATCGACTAAGCGCTCAACGCCTTCGTGTACTCCACGGTCGACTGGCTGCGGTCCGTCTCCAGCCATGCGTGCCAGGGCGCCGGCATCACGGTTTTGAATTGCTGATACGAGATTTCTCATAGGAATTCATTCTCCCAGGCTTCGATGCTGTTCCAGTGCTGCGTCGGCTGTTGCTGAACTGGTAGCTGCTTGCGGATAGGAAACTTCGGTTTGAACAGGCCTTGGTAACCGTTCGCTATGCTGGCGTTGATGACGTCGACCGGATCGTGCCCATCATCAAGACAGTCTTTCAGCACTGCGAAAGCTTTGGTCACAGTAATCTCGGTCTTGATTGGCTTCTTAGAGTCCTGACGGTATTTAATCCACTCATGCCATGCCGTCTGGTTAAGCCATTCAGGGACAGCTATCGAGTAAGGGTCAAAACCTTTCGATTCCCCCTTGGGGGATTTAGGGGGTTTTAATTGTTTATTTGTATTTGGAAGAATGTCTTTGGTGTTCCCTGTTTTCGGGGATGGTGCTCCCTGATTCTGGGGATGGCTCTCCCCTTTTTCAGGGATGGTTTTGGTATCCCTTTTTTTAGGGATAGTTACCGCCGCCGCCGGTTTCTTGTAAGCCCATTTTTCCAAGTCTGTATTGATGCCGATATAGCGTGTCTGCCCTATGCGTCTCATGGTCAGGATCTGCCGCTCTGCAAGGTTGTTCACTGCTTCCGATGAGTGCTTTACACTCAGGTCGGTTGTGTCAGCAATGAGGCTGTTTGTTATCCGATCCTCTTTTTTCGACCATCCATATGTCAGGCGGATAATTGAATTCAGGACGCGGAATTCACGCCCCGACAACTCAACTTTGCAAAGTGCATCCTGAATCTGATTAGCCAGTCGCAGAAAGCCGTTCTCAAGGTCGGCCACGTGACCTCCTGGCTTATCTGGTAAAGTTTTTCGGCTGGAGAAGTCCACTCGCTGAACATTACTGCTCATGGTTTTCCTCCTTCCATTGCGTGTAAATGTCTTTGATAAGATTCACTGAGCCATCGCAGTCGATAACAACCGAACAGCCTGACTGCGTGGTGATTTCCTTGAGGCGAGAAATGCCAAGTCGGATAAGAAAATTTATGGAAGATGTTTCCTCGCCATAAAATCCATTTAAGCCGACGTCATTCAGCTCTGATTCAACATCAATTTCATGTTGCTTGTGAAATGACAGCAGCGAGTAGTTCATTGCCAGCTCTGCGCACTCAGCATTCCGCTCCGGGCCAATAATGGATTCCATTTCAGAAAGCAGGCCAGACAGGCCATAGTCGTCCAGCTGAAAGAACTCACGCTTCTCGCTGACACGATAAGAGGAGAAAGCTTCGTGAATCAGCTGCTCATCAGCCCGTGGTGACATTGAATGGAATGCTGCCAGCACCCGGAAAGGCTCAGGTACGCCAGTAGACCCCGATATCTCCTTTGCTCGTGCGTCAGGGCAGTTGGTAGTCATGCCAATTTTATAAACGCCAGGCATGCAACGATTTTCAAGCACGTAAACAAAACCACTCTGCCTGTACGCATCCGGCACTTTCATCTCTGTCAGTGCCTGGTATTCATCAATCTGCTGTGTCATAATTACTCCTGTGAATTGATCCAGTCATTTCGCATCAGGCGTCCAGTGTTCCAGCACTCGACGCCTTTTCTTTTCCCATCGCAGCAGCTACCGCTTGTCTGGCAACCTCTGCTATCAGGCTCGTCTCCCACACCTTTTCCAGCAGCACAAAAACCGTCGCCATATCGCGCAGGTTTAAGCGGCTTACCTTCGATTCATGCCATCCAGCTTCATCAGCCAGAACGCGCTGCCCTTTATGGGTCAGGCGGGAACGTAATTCTGTTTCTACTTCGTTGATCAACTTGCTATTTCTTGCGTGATCCATGTTGGATAATTCTCTTGTTGGTTAAGTGTTTAGACGTGACAAAGCCGCAGCTAATGCCACGAACGTTTTGTTGTTTCGTTTGGATTTCGCTTTTCAGCGACGTAGGACTTCATGTCCGTTGTGTAAGAGCGGTGAATCTTAGGCGGCAGTGTTAACGCCACTTCCGTATTGCAGCCAGACAGGGTCACATTGCAGAGCAACAGCAATTTCGAAGATCTTCCGAGGGCGCTTGGTGATTCCAGCTTCAATCTGCTGAATTGATTGCTGCTTCACTCCAGCCTTCAGAGCTAACTCGGTCTGAGTCATCTTCAGCTCTGCGCGTTTCTGCTTGAGGCGTTGTGAGATAGTTTGCATATAGCCTCCTTGACAAACTTTCTTGTATTTTAAATACAAACTACTTTGTTTGTCAATTACAGCTTTTCTTGTGAACATCTCTTTTTCAATGAGGTGTTAAATGACAATTGCAGCAAGGGTGCTTTCAAAAAGGACTGAGCTGGGTCTGACTCAGACAGAGCTAGCGGAGAGGGCTGGAACGACGCAGCAGGCCATCGTTCAGCTTGAGAGTGGGAAAACAAAGCGCCCTAGATACTTGCCGGAATTAGCCAAGGCGCTTAACTGCGACATCCAGTGGCTATTAGATGGGACTGGCGCTGCACTTGACGGCAATGTGATCAACCCAGTGGTTCACAAACCTACAGCTCGTTACCCGGTACTCAGCAAGGTTCAAGCCGGCGCATGGGGAGAAGCATGTGAGGCATATACGATAAAGGACATCGACATGTGGCTTGAATCTGACGCGCATACGCAAGGGGATGCTTTCTGGTTACAGGTGGAAGGCGATTCGATGACAGCTCCTATTGGGCTCAGCATTCCGGCAGGAACGTTCGTACTGTTCGATACTGGCCGTGAAGCGATCAATGGCAGCCTTGTAGTTGCAAAGCTGACTGATGACAACGAAGCCACGTTCAAGAAGCTAATTATCGACGGCAGCCAGAAGTACCTGAAGGGCCTGAATCCTCAGTGGCCTATGGTCCCGGTTAACGGGAACTGCAAGGTGCTTGGCGTCGCGATCGAAAC
>Ga0157361_1000109_pt1 | contig 45760 bp, 38 predicted proteins | sample AttlaeALBM2_FD_111481 | JGI IMG/M metagenome (GOLD analysis project Ga0157361, IMG submission 111481) | Fungus gardens microbial communities from leaf cutter ant in Ribeirão Preto, State of São Paulo, Brazil - Atta laevigata ALBM2 | ecosystem: Host-associated > Fungi > Mycelium > Unclassified ...
ATTAAACTTCGTAATGAATTACGTGTTCACTCAGCAAAGACTTGATATTTTTTAAAGCCCGTAGGCTTGTGATATCAATCCCGTGAGTGCCCACACAGATTGTCTGATAAATTGTTAAAGAGCAGTGCCGCGATTTCTCTAGCGGCGCGGGATGCGTATATTACGCTTTCCGCATTTTCAGTCAAGCATTTATTTTTGCTTTTCTGAAGGTTGCCTTATCGGCCACCTCCTGAACACATCGCTTCGTAAGCCGTTGTTCCGTGTCAGTGGAGGCGCAGTATAGGGATTTCTTTTGGGCTGACAAGCGCTAAATGCAAATTAAATTCTGAATGCTGAATTTTTCGTCGAAACACACCTAAATTGCCAGTTTTTCCAGCAACGGGAAGCCATAGCGCTGCAGAACCGGCGATAATTGCACCGCTTCTTTATTCATTGCAGTACAGAACGCCACGTTCTGCCCGGAAGAAACGGCATGGGGTGCTTCATGCTCTAATAGCCAGACGGTACGACGTGCAATCGCCGCGCCCGAATCCACCAGCCGGGTGCCTTCCGGTAACACTTGCTGCAGCTCATCGCGCAATAAAGGGAAGTGTGTACAGCCCAGTACCACGGTATCGGGCGGCTCTTTCATACGCAGCCATGGCTGTACTGCGCGGCGTACATCTTCCAGTTCAACGTCTGCACCGTGCAGCTTAGCTTCTGCCAGTTCAACCAACTCAGCTGAACCAAGCATCTCAATTTTGCACTCCCGCGCGAACTGCGCCACCAGCTCATGGGTATAGGGACGTTTTACCGTACCGCGCGTCGCCAGCAGGCCGACCACGCCATTACGCGTCAGCCTTGCGGCGGGCTTAATGGCCGGAACCACGCCCACAACGGGAAATTCAAAGCGCTCGCGTAATGCAGGTAAAGAAACGGTGCTGGCGGAGTTACAGGCAATCACCACTAATGCAAGCGGTAAGCGTTGCGTGATGGCGGCCACCATCGCGACGACGCGCTCGACAATGTACGCTTCGCTTTTTTCGCCATACGGGAAACCTTCATTGTCGAAGGCGTAAAGATAGTGAAGATTCGGCAGTAACTGCCGAATCTCATCATAGACGGAGAGCCCACCGACGCCAGAGTCAAACACCAGCACGGTGGGACGCAGATCAGAAGCTGTAGCTGGCGCTGAGGTAGTACTCCGTTCCTGGAGTTGGATAGCCATACGCTGTCTCGTAGTCTTTATCGAACAGGTTGGCAATTCTACCACGAACGGTAAGTTGTGATGTGACCGGAAACGAAACTGCTAAATCCCATAAACTCACGCCGCCCAGTTTCACGCGCTGCGGAGTAAAGGAGTGGTTGTAATCCGTATCATTACGATCACCCAGATAGTGGTAAGTTACCGACCAGTCGACGTTATACAGCGTCCAGTCCAGCTGGTACTTAACCTGCTGTTTAGCACGACGTGCCAGGGGCTGATGGGTAGTGCCATCGCGCGCATCTACGTAGTCGTAAGAGAGCTGGTGACTTAGCGGGCCGGTATCAAAGGAAGCGGTAGCTTCAGCACCTTTAATACGCGCTTTATTAATATTGTAATAAACGTAGGTGGTGGGATCGCTATCGACAAGATTGTCGATATCATTGCGATATCCCGATATGCGCCACTGAACAGGACCGGTTAACCCCTCGAAGCCACTCTCCCACTGTTTACTTTTTTCTGGTTTCAAATCCGGATTGCCGTACGTCTGGCTATAAAGCTGCCCCAGATTTGGGGCTTTAAATGCCGTGCCGTATGAGGCAAACACGCTGTAACCATCTATAAACGCCCATGAGGCGCTGCTCTGCCAGGTGTTGTGCCAGCCAAAGGCGTTGTTGTCATCACCACGCACAGCGCCTTCCAGTGTGACATCGCCAAATTGTTGCCGGGCGGTCGCGTAGATGCCGGTATTCCGTTGCTCCTGCCCTTCAAGCGTGGAGTTCGTACCGGGCTCAGAGGTCTGCTTCTGCCAATCCACGCCGCCACTGACTGCGCCGCGCCCTACCTGTACGGTATTGCCCCACTGTAGGTTATATTGCTGCACATCGTTGAGTGAGGCAGTTGCATCGTATTTACCGAGTCGTGGACTGTAGTTGTAGTCTTTTGTATGGCTATAGCTGGCGATTAACTGGGAAGAGTAGATCCCCTGCTGAAAGCGCAGACCGGTATCCCAGGTTTGGCTATATAGCTGACGGGTATCTACAAAGGTGTTGGGCTCAGAATAAGTAGGATAGCCATCGTACGCCGTTCGGTTATCAAAACCATAACCGCGTACAAAACCGCTGAAGTCATCACTGAACTGATGCTCCAGCGATCCATACAGCGTTTTACTCATAAAGCCATCGCGGTCTCTTTGGGCAGGATCGCCGTATACATCCGGCAAGTTCGCCACCACATCATAGCCTTTGGTATAGGTATAATTACCGGCCATCGTCAGCGTTGTGGCATCACCCAGCATTTGTTGCGTAGAGCCATCATAGCTCTGATAGCCTTTTGAACCGATACCCGCCGTTAAGGTAGTACCCGGCTTATTGCGACCAGTAATAATGTTCACCACGCCGCCAATTGCATCCGACCCATACACCGCAGAACGTGCACCGCGGATATATTCGATACGCTGAACCAGTGAGAGCGGAATCTGGCTCAAATCGGATGAACCGGAAATACCGGCCTGATTAAGGCGAATACCATCAATCAGCACCAGTACATGGCTGGAGTTAGTGCCACGGATAAACATGGAGCTCGCCTGGCCCATTCCCCCATTCTGCGCGATGTCCACACCGGGCAGACGACGCATCACATCTGTCAGGCTTTTCGCCTGCCAGCGTTCGATTTCATCACGCGTAACCACAGTGGTGGGTGCCAGCACCGAAGAGACCGGCTGGGCGAAACGATTAGCGGTCACGATTTGCGTATCATCACTTTGCTGAGCGTAGCCAGATGACGCCCAGAGCGACAGCGCCGTTGCGCTAAAGGCAAACAGCGGAGTAGTTATTATTTTCATTGTAAGAGCATCCAAAAGACGAAGCAGGATGCCGCAGGCCTGGGATCGATAGCACGCGATGATCTCAGTGATTGCGACGTCACACCGGCAGGTCTTCGGGCTGAGAATCATAAATGGTGAAAACTTCCCATCCCGCAGGACAGTGTTTGCAATTGCGCTCACCACGACATTCTTTACCGCTGCGCGTCAGCTCCAGATTCACACTGGATTCCCTTTTAACTCAAGGAGGCCGGCTGCCGCAGTCTACGGCCAGGAAGGCCGGAAATCCAGACTTCCAGCCTTCGAGTCATGTACGGGGCTGGACATCAGCAGGTGAATGCCTACAATCGCCGGCAAGCAGGCTTATTATCAGGATTAAAGATGACACCCGAACAGCTCCCGATTGAACAGTACGACGCGCAACTGGCGGAAAAAGTCAGCCGCTTACAGGCGATGATGGTGCCTTTCGCTGCGCCAGACGTGGAGGTGTTCCGCTCGCCAGTCAGCCACTATCGCATGCGCGCCGAGTTCCGCATCTGGCACGACGGCGACGATCTTTATCACATCATCTTTGATCAGCAGACTAAACAGCGCATTCGCGTTGATCAATTCCCGGCCGCCAGTGAGTTGATCAACACGCTGATGCCGAAGCTGATCAACGCGATCCGTGACAACCACGCGCTGCGCTTCAAACTGTTTCAGATCGATTACCTCTCAACCATGAGTAATCAGATCGTCATTTCACTGCTCTATCACCGCAAGCTGGAAGAGGAGTGGACCGCCGCCGCAGAGGCTCTGCGTGATGAGCTGCGCGCCGAAGGATTCGATGTGCAGCTGATTGGCCGCGCCACAAAAACCAAAATCTGCCTCGATCGGGATTATGTAGATGAGCGCCTGCCGGTTGCGGGCAAAGAGATGATCTATCGCCAGGTGGAGAACAGTTTTACTCAGCCTAATGCGGCGATGAATATACAGATGCTGGAGTGGGCGCTGGACGTAACAAAAGGTTCACGTGGCGATCTGCTGGAACTTTACTGCGGCAACGGCAACTTTTCGCTGGCGCTGGCGCGTAACTTCCGCCGCGTGCTGGCTACCGAGATCGCGAAGCCGTCCGTTGCGTCAGCGCAATACAACATTGCTGCCAACCAGATCGATAACGTCCAGATTATCCGTATGGCCGCAGAAGAGTTCACTCAGGCAATGAATGGTGTACGCGCATTTAATCGCCTGGAAGGTATCGATCTGAAGAGCTATCAGTGTGAAACCATTTTTGTCGATCCGCCACGCAGCGGGCTGGATGAAGAGACGGTGAAGATGGTGCAGGCCTATCCACGCATCCTGTATATCTCCTGCAATCCGCAAACCCTTTGCGATAATCTCAGCACGCTAAGCGCAACGCATGATGTGGCGCGGCTGGCGCTATTTGATCAGTTCCCGTATACCCATCATATGGAGTGCGGCGTGCTGTTAACGCGCAAAACCTAAAACAAAACGGGAACCCTTCGGTTCCCGTTTTTATATTCAGTTTTTGTGCTTCGCGCGACGAAAGCGCGTCGCGATCCAGAACACCAGCGCCACCATCAGGATGGTGGGGATAAAGTTAGAACCGATATCCGGATACTCGGCACGCACCAGCGCGCTGTACACCAGAATCCCCAGCAGGAAAAACGCCGCCGCCAGCGAAGGCATGCCTTCAGGCATATTGCGGTTGAGATAGCGCTGGTGCAAACACCAGGCCGCAAGGCCGAGCGCAATCAGTGGGAAGATCGAAAAGGGAACAAACGTGCTAAACAGCACCGAAAAGGAGCCGTTGATCGCTAAACCAGTGATAAAAGCCAGCAACAACGTTCCTTTATCGCGAGGGTTTTGCTCAATCATTTCATTATCCTTATCACATTACTCTTCGGGGGTTTCCAGGGTGACCGCCAGTCGCTCTTGCTCCCGGCGATACCAGTAATAAGCGCCTTTGGCGATCATTCGCAGCTGCAGCACCAGACGCTCTTCCAGTTTGCGCCGCTGTTCACTATCCACATCCAGCGCTTCGGCACCGGCGCTGAACACAATCGTCACCATGGCTTCCGCCTGCGCTTCAGTAAAACTGCGCGGCATGCGATTTTCCAGCTCAAGGTAATCCGCCAGTTCGGCAATAAAGTGCTGGATTTCACGCGCAACGGCGGCGCGAAACGCCGCAGAAGTTCCGGAGCGCTCACGCAGTAAGAGACGAAAAGCGTTGGGATTGTTCCCGATGAACTCCATAAACGTGGCAACAGACGTTTTAATAATGCTGCCGCCTTTGGCGATGCGCTGGCGTGCCTGGCGCATCAGCTGACGCAGCATCAGACCGCTTTCATCGACCATGGTTAAACCGAGCTCGTCCACATCGCGAAAGTGACGATAAAACGAGGTTGGCGCGATACCGGCTTCACGAGCCACTTCACGCAAACTCAGGCTGGCAAAACTCCTTTCTGCACTTAACTGACTGAAGGCAGCTTCAATCAGCGAACGTCTTGTACGTTCCTTTTGTAGCGCTCGAACGCCCATTTTCCCGGCCTTGTGAGTGATCAGGCAGGCACTATAACAAACTTTTCAGCGTACAGTGGGGCAAACTTTGTGACCGCCTGTTAACCTCACTGATTGTCAAACTTGAGCAATTTACGCTGTTAGAATTCAGATGTGCGCGGCGAGATGTTAGAATCTCGTTGTAAAAATGTATAGAAACATAGGACGTACTGGTATGCAAAAGTCTTACGATTACGATGCCATTGTGATTGGCTCCGGTCCGGGCGGCGAAGGTGCGGCGATGGGGCTGGTAAAGCAGGGAGCGCGCATTGCAGTGATCGAACGCTACCATAACATCGGCGGCGGTTGTACTCACTGGGGAACCATCCCTTCCAAAGCCCTGCGTCACGCTGTCAGCCGTATCATCGAGTTCAACCAAAACCCGCTTTATAGCGATCACACCCGACTCCTGCGCTCCTCATTTGCCGACATTTTGAATCACACCGAGAACGTCATCAGCCAGCAAACCGCAATGCGGCAGGGCTTTTATGAGCGTAACCGCTGTGAGCTTTATCAGGGTGATGCCCACTTTGTTGATGCCAACACCATTGAAGTGGAACAGCCAGACGGTACGCGCGAACGCCTGACCGCTGAAAAATTTGTGATTGCCTGTGGTTCACGCCCTTATCACCCGGCAGACGTCGACTTTACGCATCCGCGCATTTACGACTCCGACTCCATCCTCAATCTGCATCACGAACCGGGCCACGTCATTATTTACGGTGCCGGCGTGATCGGCTGTGAATATGCATCGATTTTCCGTGGTCTCAACGTCAAGGTTGACCTGATCAACACCCGCGATCGCCTGCTGGCGTTCCTTGATCAGGAGATGTCCGATTCGCTCTCCTACCACTTCTGGAACAGCGGCGTGGTGATTCGTCACAACGAAGAGTTTGAAAAGATTGAAGGCGTGGATGACGGCGTGATTATTCACCTGAAATCCGGCAAGAAAGTGAAAGCGGACTGCCTGCTGTACGCTAACGGCCGTACCGGTAACACAGATTCTCTGGCGCTGGAGAACGTTGACCTGGAAGCCGATGGCCGTGGCCTGTTGAAAGTAAACAGCATGTACCAGACCGCACAGCCGCACATCTATGCGGTAGGTGACGTGATTGGCTACCCAAGCCTGGCTTCAGCGGCTTACGATCAGGGGCGCATTGCTGCGCAGGCGATTATCAAAGGCGAAGCTACGGCGCATCTGATTGAAGATATCCCGACCGGAATTTACACCATTCCGGAGATCAGTTCGGTAGGAAAGACTGAGCAGCAGCTGACAGCGATGAAAGTGCCGTATGAAGTGGGCCGTGCCCAGTTTAAACACCTGGCGCGTGCACAGATTGTCGGTATGCACGTCGGTAGCCTGAAGATTCTGTTCCATCGCGAAACCAAAGAGATTCTGGGCATTCACTGCTTTGGCGAGCGTGCGGCGGAGATTATCCATATCGGCCAGGCCATTATGGAGCAGAAGAACGGTGGCAACACGATTGAGTACTTCGTGAATACCACCTTTAACTACCCTACGATGGCGGAAGCTTACCGCGTTGCGGCGTTAAACGGCTTAAACCGCCTGTTTTAACGACGCGTCCAGATAAGCCTGCATGTGGGTTTTAATTGCTTCTGCCAGCTGCTCATAGCGGCTGCGCAGAGGCGATCCCGGGCGATAAACCAGTGCGATGGTGCGTTGCGGCACAGGTTTATAGCACGGCAGATAACATACGCCATCCCGCACGCGCTCATTCGGCACCGCCAGTGAAGGCAGGAGTGTGATACCGCTGCCCGCCGCCACCATGTTGCGCAGCGTTTCCAGGCTGGTCGCACGGAAATGCGTATCTTCATCCGCACCCGCTTCAAAGCAGAAACCCATTGCCTGATCGCGCAGGCAGTGCCCATCTTCCAGCATAAGCAGCTTTTCGCCGGCCAGATCGGACATCGGTACGCGATCGCGATCGTGCCATGGGTGATCCTGATAGATCGCCAGCTTCATCGGCTCGTCAAACAGCGGGACTTCGATAAAAGCTTCACTCTCTTTAACCAGCGCCAGAATAGCGCAGTCCAGCTTGCCGCTGTCGAGCTGGGCCAGTAGCTGCTGCGTCTGCGCTTCGTGCAGGTACATCTCAAGCTTAGGGAACGTCTGATGCAGCATCGGGATGATGTGCGGCAACAGGTACGGGCCGGTGGTCGGAATCAGACCAATGTGCAGCGGTCCGGACATCGCTTCGCCCTGCTGGCTCGCCATCTCCTTCAGTACTTTTACTTCACGCAGCACGGTTCGCGCCTGATCCACCAGCAACAGTCCAGCCTGAGTAAACAACACTTTACGGCTGGTACGCTCCAGCAGCATCACACCCAGTTCATCTTCCAGCTTACGAATCTGTCCACTTAAGGTTGGCTGACTAACATGGCAGGCATCAGCGGCCCGACGAAAGTGGCGATGTTCCGCAAGCGAAACCAGATACTCCAGATCACGAATGTTCATTGAAATCCTCCAAACCACGATAGCCCGTGGCGATAGATAGAATAGCAATGAACGATTAGCCCTATCAAGCGGCGAGCAGGAATAATACGCTCTAGCAAATCAAGTCCAGCCAGAATAAGAGATGCGCACACGACCAGAGCGCCGGCTGAGACAGGAAGGATGTTAAGACACCTGCAACCCAATCAGGGTGTTGGCCGGGAGTGCCAGCCCTTTGATGATGTGCCTATAACAATATGTAATTCTGAAGCCAGAGGTTGGCGGGCTATGCAAACATAGCCCGCTTTTTTTTAGGTTTTATACGTGACCATCATTTAATAGCATCTGCAGGTCCTGCTCAGTGAGCACCCGGGCGTAGTCGGCGATACCAGACTGCGTCAGGCTCTGCTGCAGGTCGTCGTTGCCGATCACCAGCTCATACTGCTGCGTGACCGGATTGATCTCCGCGTCCTGGAACAGGTTCATCGGCATATTCGAGAGTAGATCGTGCAGGTTCAGGTTCATCAGCGTATCCGTAGCAGCGTGATCATCGGACGTCTCTCCGCTAATGGTCAGGTGCGTAGGGAAACTTTCGTTACCTGCGCCGGACTTCACCACAATATCGTGCTCACCCGGCGCTAAATCGCTATCAGGTGTAAAACTCCACTTCTTATTGATGCCCACCACAGCGGTGCCAATGCGCTCGCCATTATCGAAGATCTCAACAATGGAGCCCGGTTTACCTTTGCCGGTGAACGTCGGGCGAGTCTCTTCTGTCGCCTCTTCCGGCCAGATAAACTCCCGGCCGCTGCGGATATCCGTCAGCGTAATCGGTACAAAGTCCGCGTCCTGCACAATCATATCAAAGGGCTCGCCCGGCACATTGACGCCGGCAACCTGCGCAATGAACTGATGTTTCCCGCCGGAAAGCGCGTCCGGCACGGGGAACTCAAAGTAGCCGGTTTGTTTATCTGTCTCTACTGTGCCAACCAAAACGCCATCCTGATAAAACTCCAGCGTTACGCCGCGCCCCGCATAGCCATTTAACGTGGGCCGGTTATCACGGGTGATCTCATTATCAAGAATAAAGCCACTGTCTTTTACCAGGGCGGAGTCAAAGATGACCGGAACCTGGTTCTCAACGGCGGGATCCAGCGGAAAGAAAGGATAGCCGTGACGTGAAGTGTTCATGATGTTCTCCATTTATCGATGGAAGCACACTGTAAGAACTCTTTACGTCAGGCTAAGCAAGAAATGTCTGTTTTAGCAGAATAGTTAACGGGCAGCTGTTCTGCCCGGCAGGCACATCACTTTAAACGCTGCTTCGCTTCATCAATGGCCAGCGCCACCTGCAGTGGTGCAACTCCGCCACGCGCATTACGTTTATCCAGGCAGGATTGCAGCGACAGGATTGGATAAACATCCTCTTCAATCACCGAACTGAACTGCTTAAACTGGGTAAGACTCAGCGCCTCCAGCGCGCTACCCTGGCGGATCGCCTCCACCACCACTTCACCAACAATATGGTGCGCTTCGCGGAACGGTACGCCTTTAGCGACCAGATAATCGGCCAGCTCGGTCGAGTTGGCATAGCCCTGCTCTGCCGCCTCCTGGCAGCGCGGACGCTTCACCTGCAGGCCATCCAGTACCAGTGCCGACATGTGCAGGCAGTCGAGCCAGGTATCCAGCGCGTCGAACAGTCCCTCTTTGTCTTCCTGCATATCTTTGTTATAGGCCAGCGGTAGCCCTTTCAGGGTCATCATCATGCCGGTCAGCGCGCCCTGTACGCGGCCGCATTTGCCACGGATCAACTCCAGCGCATCCGGATTTTTCTTTTGCGGCATCAGAGAGGAACCCGAGGTCACTTTGTCAGAGAGCTCAATAAAGCCCGCTTCACCGGTATTGAAGAAGATCATATCTTCCGCAAAGCGCGACAGGTGAACCATGCCGATTGAGGCATCCGACAGCAGCTCCAACACGTGATCGCGATCGGAAACGGTATCCAGACTATTACGCGTGGCCGAAGCAAAACCTAACCAGCCCGCCAGCTGCTGACGATCAATTTCATAGGCCGTGCCGGCCAGCGCGCCGCAGCCCAACGGACTGACATCAAGGCGCTTCAGCGTATCCTGCAGGCGGCTCTCATCACGCGCCAGCATCTCCACGTAAGCCAGGCACCAGTGCGCAAACGTCACCGGCTGCGCACGTTGCAGGTGGGTATAGCCCGGCATAACGGCATCCTGATTCGCTTCGGCCGTTGCCACCAGCGCCGATTGCAGTTCACGCGTTGCCTCCAGCAGCAGCGCAACCTGCTCTTTACACCACAGTTTGAGGTCAGTCGCGACCTGATCGTTACGGCTGCGGCCGGTGTGCAGTTTCTTGCCCAGCGCGCCCGCTTTCTCGATCAATTTGCTCTCTACCCAGCTGTGAATATCTTCCGCATCGCTTTGCAGAATCTGCTGTGGGTTAGCACGTACATCCGCCAGCAGCGCGTTCAGTGCCGTTTCCAGCTGCTGCTGCTCTTCGCTGCTCAGGACATTGACCGTGACCAGCGCTTTTGACCAGGCGACAGAGCCGATGATGTCCTGCTCCGCCAGGCGATAGTCAAAACGCAGTGAATCGTTGAACTGTTTGAACCGTTGGTCTGCTGCCTGCGAAAAACGTCCGCCCCAAAGTGCCATCTGCTTACTCCTGAATCTGTTAAACAAAGGGCGGCCCGCAGCCGCCCTTGCAAAATGTAGTGCTGCGGTATTATTTCTTCTGCTCGTTCAGCGCACGGATACGTGAAGAGAGCGAGAAGAGACGGATAAAGCCGCCAGCGTGACGGTGATCGTAAACTTCATCCTCGCCAAAGGTCGCGAACTCTTCAGAGTAGAGGCTGTTGGCCGATCTCTTCTGAATCGCCGTGGCATGCCCTTTGTACAGCTGCAGCACTACTTCACCGTTCACCAGCTCAGCCAGTGACGCTGCCGCCGCCTGGATGGATTGACGCAGCGGCGCGAACCAGCGGCCGTCATACACCACGTAAGACATCTCCTGGCCCAGCTGCTCGCGCCATTTGAAGCTATCGCGATCCAGTACCAGCTGCTCAACCGCACGCAGCGCGTTCACCATGATGGTGCCGCCCGGGGTCTCGTAACAGCCGCGTGATTTGATGCCAACCAGACGGTTTTCCACGATATCGATACGGCCAACACCATGCTTTGCACCCAGCACGTTGAGTTTTTCCAGACACTGGAACGGGCTTAGCTGCTCGCCGTTTACCGCCACGACGCGGCCTTTTTCCACGGTCACGGTGACATTCTCTGGCTGATCCGGCGCTTCCTGCGGATCAACGGTCCACACCCAGCAATCTTTGTTTGGCGCATTCCATGGGCTCTCCAGCACGCCACCTTCGGTGGAGATGTGCCAGGCGTTCTCATCACGGCTGTAAATTTTTTCCAGCGATGCCGTAGTCGGGATGTCGCGCGCTTTCAGGTAGTCCAGCAGCGCTTCACGCGAACGCAGATCCCATTCACGCCATGGCGCAACCACTTTCAGCTGTGGCGCCAGCGCGGTATAGGTGGTTTCGAAACGCACCTGATCGTTACCTTTACCGGTCGCGCCGTGACACAACGCATCGGCACCCACTTTCAGCGCCAGCTCAACCTGCGCTTTGGCGATGATAGGACGTGCCATTGAGGTACCCAGCAGATAGGTGCCTTCGTACAGCGCGCCGGTCTGCAGCACAGGGTAAACGTATTCGCTGATGAACTCTTCGCGCAGATCCACTACGTGACATTCAGACGCACCGGACTGCAGCGCTTTCTTCTCCACGCCTTCCAGATCGGCCGGGTCCTGACCGATATTGGCGACAAACGCCACCACTTCACAGCCGCCGTAGTTCTCTTTCAGCCATGGAATGATGGCCGAAGTATCCAGACCGCCGGAGTAGGCCAGAACGATTTTTTTGATGTTTTGCGTGCTCATGTCGTAATCCTTGATTATGCGAGAATCCGGGTGCCAATCGACACGCCGTTGAAAAGGGTTGGCAGTTGTTCAGCATGACGCCAGCTGGCGATATCGACCGGGCGGCCCAGCGTACGCGCCGCATCAAGCGCCGCATTCACTTTTACAATCATGCCATCGGTAATGATGCCCTGCGCGATGAGCTGTTCCGCTTTCGCCGCCGTCATCTCCGCGATGCGCTGGCCTTTACCGTCCAGAATGCCGCTCACGTCAGACAGCAGCACCAGATCGGCACCGATGGTTGCCGCCAGCGCGGTAGCGGCCTGATCGGCATTCACATTCATCAGTTCACCGCTGTCGGTGATACCGATTGAGCTGACCACCGGCATATAGCCTGCGTCCAGCAGCGTATTCAGCAGCTGTGGATTGCCCGGCGTGGCATTGCCCACGTGGCCCAGTTCAGCATCGAACTGCTCAACATTCACCAGGCCGGCATCACCCAGGCACAAACCCACTGCGCCGATGCCATATTTTTTCGCCCACGCCAGCAACGTTTTATTGGCGGTTCCTGCTAAGGCACCGGTAATAATGTCAATCTGATCGGCAGGCGTCACGCGTAAGCCGTTCTTCTTTTGTACCGGCAGCGCGAGCTTTTTCATTAGCTCATCCACCAGGCAGCCACCGCCGTGCACGATGATCAGCGGACGCTGATGGGCATTGCGATACGCCAGCAGGGCATCGAACAGACGGGCCAGCGCTTCTTCACTGTCCAGCAGTACGCCACCCAGCTTAATGATCAAAGGATTGCTCATGGTTACTTATCCGTCCGTTAAATCAGAGACAGCGTTTCGGGGAAGCCGAAACGAATATTCAGGCACTGAACCGCCTGCGACGATGCGCCCTTCAGCAGGTTATCTTCGGCAGCGACCACAATCAGATGTTCGTCCTGCACGGCAAAACCGATGTCGCAGAACGGCAGGCCGACCACCGCTTTCAGCGCCGGTACGCCTGTGTCATACAGACGCACCAGCGGCTTGTCGTCATAAGCACGATGGAACGCGGCCGCAACGTCCTGCCGGGTAATGCCCGCTTTCAGGCGGCAGGTGATAGTTTCCAGAATACCGCGCGGGAAATTACCGAGGTGCGGGGTGAAAATCACCGGCGAGCCCAGGTGAGCGACGATCTCCGGATGGTGACGGTGATTAAAGATGCCGTAAGGCTGCAGGCTCACTTCACAGAAGCTGGTGGTAACGCTGGCTTTACGTCCGGCGCCGCTTACGCCGCTGGTAGCGTTAATCACCGGCCACTGTGCATCGTTAAGCAGATCGCCTTCAATCAAAGGCTTGAGCGCCAGTTGAGCGGCCGTCGGATAGCAACCCGGCACCGCCACCAGCTGCGCCTCTTTAATCTTATCGTGGTTCCACTCGGCAAGACCGTAAACGGCTTTATCCAGCCACGCCTGATGCTGATGGCTGAAACCGTAATAGTGAGTGTAGAAGCCGTCATCGTTCACGCGGAACGCGCCGGAGAGATCAAACACTACACATCCGGCTTCAAGGAATTGCGGCGCTAAATCGTGGCTGACTTCGTGTGCCGTAGCGAGAAAGACCACATCGACTTTATCTGCCCACTCTGCCGCATCGCTCAGCGGCTGCAGCGGCAGATCAACCATGCCTTTCAGCTGTGGATGCAGATCAGAAAGTAATTTTCCGGCATCCGGGCTTTGCGCTGAAACCGCCAAAGCGGTTATGTTCATATGCGGATGGCGATTCAGGTAAGTGGCAAGCTCTACGCCAGCATAACCACTGGCACCAACGATCAGCGTATTCAACATCAGGCTGTATACCTTATTACAGTCACACGTATCGGGTCGCGGCCTTGCCCCGTTGCCCACGATGCCGTTTGCATACTTTTTCAGTTCACATGCAGACGACGTTAATGTATTTTTATTCACTATTAATGCATGAATATTGATACATCCTAACCCAAGGACCGTCAACAGTGAAGTCAAAAATTCCACCTTTTATCGAACTCTACCGCCAGCTGATTGCCACACCGTCAATCAGCGCTACCGACAGCGCGCTGGATCAGAGCAATGAAACTTTAATCAATTTGCTGGCGGGCTGGTTCCGCGATCTTGGCTTTAGCGTAGAAGTGCAGCCGGTACCGGGCACCCGGCATAAATTCAACATGCTGGCACGCAGCGGCGACGGCGCCGGCGGCCTGCTGCTGGCTGGCCATACCGATACCGTGCCCTATGATGATGGCCGCTGGACGCGCGATCCTTTTACCCTGACGGAGCACGACAACAAGCTCTACGGCCTGGGCACTGCCGATATGAAAGGTTTCTTCGCTTTTATTCTGGATGCGATGCGTGACGTTGACGTGAAGACGCTGAGTAAACCGCTGTACATTCTCGCCACGGCGGACGAAGAGACCACCATGGCGGGCGCGAAGTACTTTTCAGAATCGACCCAACTCCGCCCGGACTGCGCCATTATCGGTGAGCCGACCTCGCTGAAGCCGGTGCGCGCGCACAAAGGCCACCTGTCGCATGCGATTCGTATTCAGGGCCAGTCTGGTCACTCCAGCGATCCCGCACGCGGCGTGAACGCGATTGAACTGATGCATGAGTCGATCACCCATCTGATGCAGCTGCGTAACACGCTGAAAGAGCGCTACCACCACGACGGTTTCGCCATTCCTTACCCGACCATGAACTTTGGCCATATTCACGGCGGGGATGCTGCAAACCGCATCTGTGCCTGCTGCGAACTGCACATGGATATCCGTCCGCTGCCAGGTTTAACCCTGAGCGATCTGGACGGCTTACTCAACGAAGCGCTGGAACCGGTTAGCGCACGCTGGCCGGGGCGATTAACCGTGGGCGAGCTGCATCCACCGATTCCGGGTTACGAGTGCCCGGCCGATCACGAACTGGTGAAAGTCGTAGAGAAATTGCTGGGCGTGCCGACGGAGGTAGTGAACTACTGCACCGAAGCGCCCTTTATCCAGCAGTTGTGTCCGACGCTGGTATTAGGGCCAGGTTCCATTAATCAGGCACACCAGCCCGATGAGTTTATTGATACTGCATTTATCAAGCCGACCCATGCGCTTATCACGCAGGTTGTGCAGCATTTCTGCCACTGATAAATAACAGATGGGGCATTTCACTGTTAAATCAGCAAAATGCCCCGTCATTATCCGGGATTTGATAATAAGAATAACTTATCCCGCTTCCCGTTCAGTAAATTCTTTGAATTTCCGTCAGTTAGCAACCTATTAGCGCTAATTTAAGTCAATTGACGAACCGGAAGAACCGTGGCTAGATAAAAGACGATGTTATGCCCGTTGGGTATAGGTTGATTAAAAAGACGATAAGGGTGTCAGGGTCACATGAACGAACAATATTCCGCAATGCGAAGTAATGTCAGTATGCTCGGCAAACTGCTCGGGGATACGATAAAGGATGCACTGGGAGAGAACATCCTCGATCGGGTGGAGACCATCCGCAAACTCTCTAAGTCATCCCGTGCAGGCAATGACACTCATCGTAAGGAGCTGCTCTCCACGCTGCAAAACCTCTCGAATGACGAGCTGCTACCGGTTGCGCGCGCCTTTAGCCAGTTCCTTAACCTGACCAACGTGGCTGAACAGTATCAAACCATCTCCCGCAGCGGCGACGGCGCTAACCACCCGGAATTGCTGAAAAAGACCTTTGAGCGCCTGCAGCAGCAGAGCGACCTCAGTGAACCGGCGATTCGCCAGGCGATTGAGGAGCTGTCTCTGGAGCTGGTGCTGACCGCGCATCCAACCGAGATCACCCGTCGCACGCTGATTCACAAGCTGGGTGAAGTAAACAGCTGCCTGAAGCAGCTCGACCACAGCGACATCTCCGATTACGAACGCAATCAGGTTATGCGCCGTCTGCGCCAGCTGGTGGCGCAGGCGTGGCACACCGATGAGATCCGTAAATACCGTCCAACGCCGGTAGATGAAGCCAAATGGGGCTTTGCGGTGGTGGAGAACAGCCTGTGGGAGGGCGTACCGGCCTTTCTGCGTGAATTAAATCAGCAGGTGGAAGAGACCTTTGGGATTCAGCTGCCGGTGGATTTCGTGCCGATCAAATTTACGTCGTGGATGGGCGGCGACCGCGACGGCAACCCGAATGTGACGGCGCCGATTACCCGCCACGTGATGCAATTAAGCCGCTGGAAAGCCGCCGATCTCTTCCTGCGCGATATCGGCGTACTGGTATCTGAGCTGTCGATGTCGGAGTGCAGCGATGAAGTCCGTGAACTGTGTGGCGATCCGGAGGCGATTGAGCCTTATCGCGTGATCCTGAAGCGTCTGCGCAGCCAGCTGACGAATACCCAGACCTACCTTGAACGTCGTCTGAAAGGCGAGCGCCTGCCGCGTCCAGCCGATCTGCTGGTCTCTAACGATCAGCTCTGGCAGCCGCTGTTTGCCATCTACCAGTCGCTGCAGCAGTGCGGCATGGGCATCATTGCCAATGGCCAGCTGCTGGATACGCTGCGCCGCGTGAAGTGCTTTGGCGTGCCGCTGGTGCGTATTGATATTCGTCAGGAGAGCACGCGCCACACCGAAGCGATTGCTGAAGTGACGCGCTACCTCGGCCTGGGGGATTATGAGAGCTGGTCAGAAGCGGACAAACAGGCGTTCCTGATCCGTGAGCTGAACTCCAAACGTCCGCTGCTGCCGCGCCAGTGGGAGCCGAGCGACAATACGCGTGAAGTGCTGGACACCTGCAAAGTGGCGGCAGAAGCCCCACAGGGTTCAATCGCGGCCTACGTAATCTCAATGGCGAAAACACCCTCCGACGTGCTGGCGGTGCATCTGCTGCTGAAAGAGGCCGGCATTCCTTATGCGATGCCGGTAGCGCCGCTGTTCGAAACTCTCGACGACCTGAACAACGCCAATGATGTGATGAGCCAACTGCTGAATATTGACTGGTATCGCGGCTTTATCAACGGCAAGCAGATGGTGATGATTGGCTATTCCGACTCGGCGAAAGATGCCGGTGTGATGGCGGCCAGCTGGGCGCAGTATCAGGCGCAGGACGCGTTAATCAAAACCTGTGAAAAAGCCGGCATCACGCTGACGCTGTTCCACGGACGCGGTGGTTCAATTGGTCGCGGTGGCGCACCGGCACACGCGGCGCTCCTGTCACAACCGCCAGGCAGCCTGAAGGGTGGCCTGCGCGTCACCGAACAGGGCGAGATGATTCGCTTTAAATATGGCCTGCCGGAAGTCACTATCGCCAGCCTGTCGCTCTATACCGGTGCGATTCTGGAAGCCAACCTGCTGCCACCGCCAGAGCCAAAGCGCGAGTGGCAGGAGATCATGAATAACCTCTCAGCCCACTCCTGTGCGATGTACCGCGGTTATGTGCGTGAAAATCCGGACTTCGTGCCCTACTTCCGCTCGGCAACACCGGAGCAGGAGCTGGGCAAGTTGCCGCTTGGCTCACGTCCGGCCAAACGCCGGCCAACCGGCGGCGTGGAGTCGCTGCGCGCCATTCCATGGATCTTCGCCTGGACGCAAAACCGTCTGATGCTGCCGGCGTGGCTGGGTGCTGGCGCCGCGTTGCAGAAGGCGATGGATGAAGGCCATCAGGATCAGCTGGAAACCATGTGCAGCGAGTGGCCGTTCTTTGCCACGCGCCTCGGCATGCTGGAGATGGTGTTTGCGAAAGCGGACCTGTGGCTGGCCGAATATTACGATCAGCGCCTGGTGGATAAATCGCTGTGGCCGCTGGGCAGGCAGCTGCGTGACCAGCTGGATGCTGATATCAAAGCGGTGCTGACCATCGCTAACGATGCGCATCTGATGGCGGACCAGCCGTGGATCGCTGAATCCATCGCACTGCGTAACGTCTATACCGATCCCCTCAACGTATTACAGGCGGAGCTGCTGCATCGTGCGCGTGCGCAGGAAGCGCGCGGCGATGATGCCGATCCGCGCGTGGAGCAGGCGCTGATGGTGACTATCGCCGGTGTCGCCGCGGGCATGCGTAACACCGGTTAACCGCGACAAGCGTGATAACAGTGATCAGGCCAGCCCGCACAGGGGCTGGCTTTTTTTACATTATGCCTGGCGCAGACGGGCCGACTGCATCCCTTTGACGGGCTTCTGGTAGTGCCAGTGCTGGCCCATGAGTTGATCGAGTTCATCACCGATTGCGCAGGAAAAGCCGGCGGCCGGCGTCAGGGTAATTTCACCAAACCATGGCTGCCCCTGCGCGATATACCAGTCAATGCGCGCATACTCCAGCTCTCCCATCAACGGCACGCTTAACGCCAGCGCCTGCTGCAGCGCAGGCCGCAGAGGATTGAGTTCTTCGCTGGTTAGGGCATTAACGTAAAACCGATGCTGCATGTTGCCGTCAAAACGGCAGTCAATCATCTGCAGTACATACCAATAAGTGTTATCCGGCTGGCGAAACAGGTGAAATTTATAGTCGGTCAGATGCGTCTGCTCGCCCACTATGCGCTGCTCAACCACCAGACGGCGCGGGATCATGCTGTAATGATGTTCGCCCGCGTGCGCAGTGTAATCAGTCTCCAGCCAGCGCTGGAAAAGCTGTTGTGCCTGCTTCAGCCCTTCATCATCCGGCACCTCATCGAAGAAGTGCACCATGCCGGCGCCGTGAGTCGGTTTTACCACCGTATCTTTCAGGTGAGATTGCAAAGCCGCCAGCTCCTCAACCTTATCCAGCACGCAAACCAGCGGGATCAAATATTGCTGACCAATCTTCGCGCTGACGTATTCACGCACCTGATATTTATCGGCCAGCAGCGGAAACCTGGCATTGCTATAGCAGTCATAGTGTTTCCGGCATAACGTTTTTTCATTAAACGTTTTAGGATTGCGCAGATTGGGCAATCGGCGAAAGGTTCTGCTATAAAAAATAACGTCACGCACGTGCCACGGTAAGAGTTTAAATCCTTTTTTAAGCCAGCTTTTCATTTTCCTTTCCTTAGAGTTAAAGCAGAGTAGTGAATCTTACGGATTGCGCCCTGTGCGAAGAGATAATTAAACAGCGTCAGACCCAGCACCTCGGCAATAATTGTGCTGACAGCCGCGCCATATACTCCCCACTGCCAGCTCAGCAGTGCGGTTAACGGCAGACTTAGCGCCATGAGCAGGAGTGATTTAATTGTGAGATAGCGGTAACCTGACAGGCGAATAATATAGCGATAGGCAATCGGTCCTAATGCCGAAAAAACAGAGGCCACGGATAATAAAATCAGCACTGGCCAGGCGTCCAGATATTGCTCGCCGTACAGAAAACTCAGCAGCGGGTATGCGCTCAATGCGAATGTCAGTGCAAAAAAAAGTGCCACGGGCAGAATAACACGATGCAGACGTGCAGCCTGGCGAGCCGCTTCCTGCTCATTTTTGCACTGGAAGATAGCGGTAAACGCTGACGTAATTAACGCGCCGGTGACAAAGGTCCAGCTGGTGGCCAGCGAGCTGGCAACAGAGTAGAGCCCGACGGCTTTACTGCCCGCCAGCCATGCCAGCACCAGCTGCGAAATTCGGCTGTATACCGCGACCGAAACAGAGGCGATCACCAGCGAAATCCCTGCGTGCAGCAGATAGCGGCGATAACGCTGCATGGCGCGCAGCGAAAGGCGAAACGTAAACAGCTTGCGGCTGGCGCAGTAGCGCACCAGCAGAGGCAGCAGCGTGGTCGCGATAACAGGCAGGCCGAGCCACTCCGGCGGCAGATGCAGCCATACCACACCAGAGCGCAGGGCAAACCCCAGTAATAATCCCAGGCTGTTAACGATTGCATTATATTTAGATTGCAGCCGCGCGTTGTAATAGATCACGTAAATATCAAGGGTGCTGAACAGCGTGGCAATAAAGACCGCAATAAAGAAAAAAAGCGCTTGCCGATCAACATGGAAATATTGCCATAGCAGCAACGGCAGTGACAGCACGAGATAAATAATCATGCGCTGCAGTAATGTCGCGTGGATAAGTTTCATGCCGGAGCGGGGATTACGGGTAATGCGCTTAAATATAACGTTATCGCTGCCCATCTGCGCGGCGACCTGAATAATTTGAAACAGTGCAATCGCCAGCGCCAGCTGACCAAAAAGCGCCACGCCAATATATTTAGCGACAAAAGAGGTGATGAATATCAGACCGAACAGCGAAATTAACTTCTCTGAGATCATCCATAAAGCATTGCGCAGCTTCTTGCTACGAAATAACGTGCTGAGGTTCAAGATAGCATCCCGCCCAAATGAGTGGCGAAGATACTAAGCAGGAATGTTTACATCACACACAAGACGGGTCTGAAAATCACATCTGAGCGGCAAGCGGAGAAAGCCGGGACGGGAATCGGCGTTCCCGTCTATTTTTTGCTGCGATTTTCAGGCAGCGGCCGGCGGGCGCACGCCCAGCGTATGGCAAATGGCATAGCTCATCTCAGCGCGGTTCAGGGTATAAAAGTGGAAGTCTTTAACGCCTTCACGCGACAGAATCTTCACCATATCCATCGCCACGTTGGCGCCAACCATTTTGCGCGTCTCCGGATCATCATCCAGTCCGGCAAACATCGCACTCATCCAGCCCGGCACGCGTACGTTGGTCATGGCGGCAAAGCGCTGCAGCTGTTTGAAGTTGGAGACCGGCAGAATGCCCGGCACGATCTCAACGTCGATGCCGGTGGCGACACAGCGGTCGCGGAAGCGCAGGTAACTCTCCACATCGAAGAAAAACTGTGTAATCGCGCGGCTGGCACCGGCATCAATTTTACGCTTCAGGTTGATCAGGTCAGCCTGTGCGCTTTTCGCCTCCGGATGCACTTCCGGATAGGCCGCAACGGAGATATCAAACTCGCCCACCTCTTTTAGCAGCGCCACCAGATCGGCACCGTACATCTCAGGTTTGCCGCTGCCCGGCGGCAAATCACCGCGCAGCGCTACGATATGACGAATCCCGCTCTCCCAGTAATCGCGCGCGATGCCGCGCAGCTCTTCGCGTGTGGCGTCGATGCAGGTCAGATGGGGAGCCGCTTCCAGACCGGTACGATCTTTAATGCCTTTGATAATGCTGTGCGTGCGGTCACGTTCACCGGAGTTCGCGCCATAGGTCACCGACACAAATTTAGGCTTCAGGATGCTAAGCCGATCGATAGAGCTCCAGAGGGTATCTTCCATTTCGCTGGTACGTGGCGGGAAAAACTCAAAAGAGACATTAATTTGCCCGTTCAGCTCAGCCAGGCTCTGATTCAGCGCTTCGCGCTGATTGGCGTGAAAGAAACTCATTCTGTTACCTCTTCACAATCGATTAATTTGCCGCCCGTAAACATCCATACGTTTAGACGTCCAGATGCACAAAATGAACGATTCTCATGATGGCGTCAACAGAAAATTACTCAACGGGCGTGACAAATACTCACGCGTGGTGAATGCGCTTCATTTACTCAACAATGACGGGAAAACGCAGACGGCGAGTGCCGTCTGCGAACAGAAGAGAGTTACAGCAGTTGCGCGAGGCGATTGATATCTGATTGCAGCGCGCCGGCGGTCACGTCGCGGCCCGCGCCCGGCCCGCGAATCACCAGTGGATTGTCGCGATACCAGCGGCTCTCAATAGCGAACACGTTATCGCACGGCAGCAGCGAGGCCAGAGGATGCTCCGGGCGCACCGCTTCAACACCAACGCGCGCTTTACCATTGGCATCGAAACGCGCGACATAACGCAGCACCAGCCCCATCTCCTGTGCCGCTTCGAAGCGCTGCAGCATCTGGTCATTCAGCTCCTCTGCGTTTTCGAAGAAGTGATCGATAGACTCATCTTCGCAGGAGGGCGGCACCAGCGACTCCACGCGCACCTGATCCGGCTCGATATCGTAGCCCGCTTCACGCGCCAGAATCACCAGCTTGCGCATTACATCCTGACCGGAGAGATCCACGCGCGGATCGGGTTCCGTTAAGCCCTGCTGCCACGCCTGATCGACCAGCTCGCTAAACGGCACGGTGCCATCAAATTGCAGGAACAGCCATGACAGCGTGCCGGAGAAAATGCCGCTGATGGCGAGAATGCTGTCACCGCTTTCACGTAAGTCGCGCACGGTATGGTTAACCGGCAGGCCGGCGCCCACGGTGGCGTTATACAGCCAGTGACGCCCGGTTTTGGCGAACGCGTCGCGCACCTGGCGCCAGCTCTGGCTGCTTGCCGCGCCGGCCACTTTATTCGCGCTGATGACATGAAAACCGTGGCTGGCGAAATCGTGATACTGCTGCGCCAGCGGCGCGCTGGCGGTCACATCCAGCACCACCAAATCATCAAACGGGTGCGCACGCATCCACAGGAACAGCGACTCTTCGTCGCGCTCTTCTGCTTCATCATCAAAGAACGCCAGCGCCCGGCTGGCATCCAGCCCCTCATAGCTCAGCAGGCTGCGACGGCTGTCTGCTACGCCCGCCAGCACATACTCAAAGCCGGTGCGCGCCGAAAGGGTCTCCTGCTCGCGGGCGAACAGCTCCAGCCAGCGTGAACCGATATTGCCCTTACCAAACAGCATCAGACCGATGCGCTTTTCGGCGCGAAACAGCGATTGGTGCAATCCCTGAATCAGGTGCTGCGTCGGCCCGACGCGCAGTACCGCGACCACGCTGATGTGATCTTCCGACTGCCAGACAAACTCCACGGGCTGATCTTTAATCTGCTGCCAGAAGCGATGGCTGTGCAGCGGATTACGCGTTACGCCTGCGCCGACCAGCGCCACCAGCGCCAGACCGTCGCGCAGCTGCAGATGTCCGGGCAGTGCCGCATCCTGCAGCAGGTTAAAGGCGCTGTTGACCACTTCTGAGGTGTAACACAGCTGCAGCAGACGACGATCCGGATGCACGCCGATGGCCAGCGGGCGCAGCTGCGCGCGCTTCAGCAGCAAGTCGATCTCTTTCTGCTGCATGGCAAAATCATGATTATCCGGAATCAGGATCTCCACCAGGCATACATCGTCGTGGCTGGTGACAATCCGCGCGCCGGTACCGGATGCCAGCACGCGCTCAATACGTGTAGAGCCCTGTTCGGGCTGATAGCTGCAGCGCAGCTGTAAATCGATATCGCTGTTTGAAACCGGCTGCAGCGTACGGGTGTGCAGCACCGGTGCGGCCAGACGCGCCAGCTCACTGGCTTCATCCAGACGCAACAGTGGCAGCAGGCAGGCATCGGAGACTTTACGCGGATCGGCACTGTAAACGCCCGCCACATCGCTCCAGATGGTTACGCGGCCAGCGCCGGCCAGCGCGCCAATCTGCGTGGCCGAATAGTCAGAACCGTTACGCCCCAGCAGCACGGTTTCTCCCGCTTCGCTGCGGCTGATAAAGCCGGTTACCACCAGACGCTTATGCGGATGCTGGGCCAGCAGCGCCTGCAACAGCGGCCAGGATTTCCCCTCATCCACCTGCGGCTGCGCAGCGCGTTCGGCGCGCAGAAAATCACGCGCGTCCAGCCAGGCGGCTTCAATATCGCGCTGATTGAGCACGGCGGCCATGAGCCGCGCGGACCAGATCTCACCGTGACCAACCACTTCAGCATACACGGCATCGGTGATCGCGCCGTCGAGCAGCGCGGCAAGCCGCTCCAGGTCGCGGATAAACGCAGCGGTCAGGGTTTCGGCAAATTCAGCAGGCAGTAGCGCAGCGATGAGTTCGCTGTGATAGCGCCGTAACGCCTGTTGCACCTGATGAGCAGATAAGCGATCGCTCTGGCTCAGTTTGAGCCAGCTAATCAGCTGGTTGGTGGTACTGCCCGCGGCAGAGACCACCATTAAGTCGCCTGGCTGGCTGTAGTCCGCCATGATGCTGGCCACGCGCTGATAGCACCGGGCGTCTGCCAGGCTACTGCCCCCGAATTTATGCAACTGTCTGGTTGGCGTTCCCGCGCCTGCTGAAATCGTCATGCTTACCCCTCGGCTGCGATCCTGAATGCATTATCCAGGTCGGCGATTAAATCTTCGTGATCTTCAATTCCGACAGAAATACGCAGTAGCGTTTCTGAAATGCCTGCTGCGGCACGCGCTTCTGCCGACATGCCGGCGTGCGTCATGGTGGCCGTGTGTGAAATCAGGCTCTCAACACCGCCAAGTGATTCGGCCAGCGTAAACAGCTGCAGCGCTTTCAGGAAACGGCGCAGGCGTGCTTCATCGGCATCAATCTCAAAACTGAGCATGGCGCCAAACCCACGCTGCTGGCGCACCGCGAACTCATGCCCCGCATTCTCCGGCAGTGACGGATGATACAATTTTTTCACCAGCGGCTGCTGCCGGAGATACTCCACAATCGCCAGCGCATTACGCTGGGCTGCCGCAATTCGTGGTGCCAGCGTACGCAGACCGCGCAGCAGCAGATAGCTATCAAACGCGGCGCCGGTTACACCAATATTATTCGCCCACCAGGCAAGGTCTGTCGCAACGGCCGGATCTTTCGCAATCACCGCGCCCGCCACCACATCTGAGTGGCCGTTCAGGTACTTGGTGCAGGAGTGCACCACCAGGTCGGCGCCCAGCGCCAGCGGGTTCTGCAAGGCCGGACTCAGGAAGGTGTTATCCACCACGCTGATGGCGCCGGCTTCGCGTGCGGCCTGACAGATAGCGGCGATATCCACTACGCGCAGCAGCGGATTGCTTGGGCTCTCCACCAGCACCAGCTTGGGTTTTTCAGCCAGCGCGGCAGCCAGCGCCGCCTGATCGCCCTGATCGACAAACTTCACGCGATAAGCACCGCGCTTGCTCAGACTATCAAACAGGCGATAGCTGCCGCCGTAGCAGTCATGTGGCGCGACCAGCAGATCGCCCGGCTTCAGGAACACCGTCGTCACCAGATGAATCGCCGACATGCCCGTATTCGTCAGTACGGCACCCGCACCACCCTCCAGCTCCGCCAGTGCGCGTTGTACCACATCGCGCGTCGGATTACCGCGACGCGAGTAGTCATGCGCACGAGGTTCATTGAAATCAAGGAAGTTATAGGTGCTGGAGAGGTGAATCGGCGGGACAACGCAGCCATATTGCTCGTCATCATTCAAACCGCTGCGTACTGCGATGGTTGCCTGTTTACGCGTCATGGTGCTTACTGTTCCTGAAGTGTAATAAAGAAGTGGCCACAGGATAACATTCCGCAACTGGACGTCAATACATCTGGACATCTAAATGTCTTAGCGTATAGATTGAGCAAAGCCCCAATACCCGCTAAAATTACGCGTCATCGCCTGGTGTTCAGCGCGCTTTCCTGTGAAAAGCGATGGTTAAGCATAAAACCGGCAGTTTAAGCGGTCAGGCATCGAAAAATCGGGCATAATCAACGGATTTCCCCATATTCAACTTTTTATTGATTAAGGTACCCCATGGCTGAATGGAACGGCGAATATATCAGCCCTTACGCTGAACACGGTAAGAAGAGCGAGCAGGTTAAGAAGATTACGGTTTCTATCCCGCTGAAAGTGCTGAAAATTTTAACGGATGAGCGTACCCGCCGTCAGGTCAATAACCTGCGTCACGCCACCAACAGTGAACTGCTGTGTGAAGCCTTTCTACATGCGTTTACCGGCCAGCCGCTGCCGAACGATGTTGATTTGCGCAAAGAGCGCAGCGATGAGATTCCGGAAGAAGCGAAGCAGATAATGCGCGAGATGGGCATCGATCCCGATACCTGGGAGTACTGAAGCCAGAAATAAAAAAACCCAGCCGAGGCTGGGTTTTTTCTTGCTTCCGAATCGTAAAGACTCGATGGCAAATAATCTTATTTTTTGCTGCCTGGGATGCTGAAACGCTTGTTGAAGCGATCAACACGACCACCAGAGTCAACAACACGCTGCTTACCGGTGTAGAACGGGTGGCATTTGCCGCACACGTCCAGGTTCAGCGTACCGGTCATGGTAGAGCGGGTGTTGATCACGTTACCGCAAGAGCAGGTAATGGTCACAGCTTCGTATTTCGGGTGAATACCTTGTTTCATGGGAGAACCTCATAAAAGGCCGTGTCGCTCTCCGTGCCAGGCGAACCTGCACAGCACCACACGCGGTTAATAAAATGTGTATGCTCTGACGAGTAATCTCATCAAAGGCGGCATAGTATACAGAAATTGAGTGCTTCTGGCAAATCTCTGTGCGCCGGCCCCGACAGAAGAGGCGCGGTCAGCGCCCCGGCGTTTCGTACTATGACGGGGATTGCGTCAGCGTGTACACTACTTCTCCTTATGACAGAACCGGATAGAGATCGTCATGCCCGTTGTTCAGGTTGCCCTGCCCGTGCCACTGCCCCGCCTGTTTGACTACCTGCTGCCCGCCGATGCGCCACAGCCGGTGGCTGGCGCGCGCGTGAGCGTGCCGTTCGGTAATCGTAAAATGATTGGCATTGTGGTCGGCGTGCGGGAAACCAGCGACCTGCCGCTTGCACAGCTCAAACAGATTGATGCGCTGCTCGACAGTGACAGCCTGTTCGCACCGGCGCTGTGGCGCATTCTTAACTGGGCCGCCGGCTACTACCACTCGCCGCTGGGTGAAGTGCTCAGCCATGCGCTGCCTGTTCTCCTGCGCCAGGGCAAACCGGCGCAGGACACACCGCTGTGGCAGTGGGTGGTCAGCGAGGCCGGCCGCGAAACGGCGCTGGAGAGCCTGAAGCGTGCGCCAAAGCAGCAGCAGGCGCTGGCCGCCCTGCGTCAGCAACCGCTCTATCGCCATCAGGTCAGCGAACACGATCTGACGGATGCTGCCCTACAGGCGCTGCGCGCCAAAGGCCTGTGCGATCTGCGTGAGCATGCGCCACAGCATGTTGACTGGCGCGACACGTTTGCCGTTAAAGGTGAACGCCTGCGTCTGAACACCGATCAGGCAATGGCGGTAGGCGCAATGCGCAGCGAGGATGACCGCTACGCGGCCTGGCTGCTGGCAGGCATCACCGGTTCAGGTAAAACCGAGGTCTATCTTAGCGTGCTGGAAAACGTGCTGGCGCGCGGCAAACAGGCGCTGGTCCTGGTGCCGGAGATTGGTCTGACGCCGCAAACCATCGCCCGCTTCCGTGAGCGCTTCGATGCGCCCGTCGATGTACTGCACTCGGCGCTGAATGACAGCGAGCGCCTGGCGGTATGGCTGCGTGCGCGCAGCGGTGAAACGGCCATTGTTATCGGTACGCGTTCGGCGCTATTCACCCCGCTGGCGCGCCCGGGCGTGATTATTATTGATGAAGAGCACGACAGCTCCTACAAGCAGCAGGAGGGCTGGCGCTATCAGGCACGCGATCTGGCCGTCTTCCGCGCGCACGAAGAGAATATCCCGATTGTGATGGGCTCCGCGACGCCCGCGCTGGAGACGCTGCACAACGTGCGCGTTGGCAAGTATCGCCAGCTCAATCTCACCAAACGTGCCGGTAATGCTAAACCGGCTCTGCAGCAGCTGATCGATTTAAAAGGCCAGCAGCTAAAAGGTGGGCTGGCGCCGGCGCTGCTCGGCAAAATGCGCCAGCATTTACAGGCGGATAATCAGGTGCTGCTGTTCCTGAACCGCCGCGGCTTCTCGCCTGCGCTGATGTGCCACGACTGCGGCTGGCTGGCCGAGTGCCAACGCTGCGACAGTTATTACACGCTGCATCAGCACCATCGCCAGCTGCGCTGCCACCATTGCGACAGCCAGCGCCCGCTGCCGCACCAGTGCCCGGGCTGCGGTTCTACGCATCTGATGCCGGTTGGCGTCGGAACAGAACAGCTGGAGCAGCAGCTCAGCACGCTATTCCCCGACGTGCCGGTATCGCGCATCGATCGCGACACCACCAGCCGCAAAGGCGCGCTGGAGCAGCATCTGGCCGACGTGCATCGCGGCGGCGCACGCATCCTGGTGGGCACCCAGATGCTGGCGAAAGGCCACCATTTTCCGGATGTCACGCTAGTGTCACTGCTGGACGTGGATGGCGCACTCTTCTCCGCTGATTTTCGCGCTGCCGAACGCTTCGCTCAGCTCTATACGCAGGTTGCCGGCCGTGCGGGCCGCGCTGGTAAGCAGGGCGAAGTGCTATTGCAGACGCATCATCCGGAACATCCGCTGCTGCAAACGCTGCTGCATCGCGGCTACTTTGCCTTTGCCGATCAGACTCTGCTGGAGCGTCAGGCGGTACAGCTGCCGCCGTGGACCAGCCACGCCCTGTTCCGCGCGGAAGATCTCGATAACGCACAGGCAGCAGAATTTCTGATGCAGCTGCGCAATCTGCTGGAAGCCAGCCCGTTAAAAGATGACGCGATGTGGCTGATGGGGCCGGTGCCGGCACTGGCGCCCAAGCGCAGCGGCCGCTGGCGCTGGCAGTTGCTGTTGCAGCACCCTTCACGCAAACGCCTGCAGCAGCTGTTGACGGGATCTCTGCCGCTGATCGCCACCCTGCCCGCCGCGCGCAAGGTGAAATGGACGCTGGATATTGACCCGACCGAGAGTTAAGCCCTGCCACATCTGCGAGCCAGATCGAAAAAAGTCGCACAAGTCACAATTTTTATGCAAATTAAGTAACAACCTCACCCGGCGTTGGGTTAACAATAGTGCCCGGCCCGGCTGAAGCCCGGCAATGTCAGGAAATCAATGCGCTGTACCGCGTCAGGAGTTATACGTTGGACCAGAAGCAACCCTCATCTGCAGCCACCATGAAAGATGTGGCCGAGCAAGCCGGCGTATCAACCGCCACGGTTTCTCGTGCGTTGATGAACCCGGAAAAGGTCTCTGCCGCTACCCGGCAGAAAGTGGAACAGGCCGTGATTGCAGTGGGTTATGCTCCGCACGGCCTGGCGCGCAATGCCAAACGCGGCGACACGCAAACCATTCTGGTGATTGTGCCGGACATCTGCGATCCCTTCTTCAGTGAAATTATACGCGGCGTCGAGGTGACGGCGGCGCAGGAGGGCTATCTGGTGCTGATTGGTGACTGCGCCCATCAGGATCAGCAGGAAAAAACCTTCCTGAACCTGATGCTGACGCGTCAGATCGATGGCATGGTGCTGCTCGGTTCACAACTGCCGTTCGATGCGGGCCTTGAGGATCAGCGCAATCTGCCGCCCATGGTGATGGGCAATGAATTTGCGCCGGAGATGGCGCTGCCTACCGTCCACATTGATAACCTGACGGCGGCGTTTGAAGCGGTCAACCATCTGCTGCAGCTCGGCCATCGCCAGATCGCCTGCATCACCGGGCCGGAACATGTGCCGCTCAGCCAGTATCGGCTGCAGGGCTATATTCAGGCGCTACGCCGCAGCAATATCGCGATTGACGCAAATTTTATCGTGCGCGGTGATTTTACCTTTGAAGCGGGTGCCAGTGCGCTGAAGCAGTTAATGAGCCTGCCGCAGCCGCCCAAAGCGATCTTCTGCCATAGCGACCTGATGGCGCTGGGAGCCATTAATCAGGCACGTAAGCTGGGCATGCGTATTCCGCAGGATCTGTCGGTGGTGGGGTTTGATGATATCGAGCTGGCGCAATATTACGATCCGCCATTAACCACGGTGGCCCAGCCGCGTTTTGAGATTGGCCGCGAAGCGATGTTGCTCCTGCTCGATGAGTTGCAGGGCAAGCGGGTCAGCAGCGGTTCACGCCTGCTGGATGCGGAGTTGCGCGTACGCGGCAGTACCGCGCCAGCGACAAAACGCGAAAAATAAGCAGTGAAGCCGCGCATTTTCAGCAGATTCTGAAGGCAGACTCTGCTGGTCAAAGTTCCAGCCCTTGAGTAACATGGCGCATTCCTTGCCGGGCAAAATTAACACCACATTTACACGCCCGCTGGCATTTTTTGAAGGGTATCAGAACGAAAGTGGCACAGAGAGATTACGTAGGCCGCGGGCGTTCAACAGGGACGCGTGGCAAAAAACCCGCAGGCCGCAGCAAAAAAAGTAAAGGCGGCTCCGGCACGTCCAAGCTGATGATCGTACTGGCTGCGGCCGTACTGGTCACCTTTGCCGGTGGTTTATGGTTCATCTCGCATCATAAGAAAGAAGAGACATCGGTTATTCCGAATCATAAAGCCAACGGCAACGGTCTGCCGCCTAAGCCAGAAGAGCGCTGGAAATATATCAAAGAGCTGGAGAACCGGCAGGTCACGGTGCCCTCGCCTACCGAGCCCTCTGCCGGCGGAGAGATCAAGTCACAAACTCAGCTGACGGATGAGCAGCGCCAGTTGCTGGAGCAGATGCAGGCCGATATGCGCCAGCAGCCGACGCAGCTGAATGAGGTGCCGTGGAATGAGCAGACGCCGGCACAGCGCCAGCAGACGTTGCAGCGTCAGCAGCAGGCTCAACAGCAGCAACAGCAGCTACAACGTCAGCAGCAACTCTTACAGCAGCAGCAGCGCCAGCAACAGCAACAGCAACAGCAGGCCGCACGACAGCAGCAGCAAGCCGCACCGGTAAGCCGTGAGCCTGTGCAGCAGCCGAAGCCGCAGGAAACCGCGAAAGCCAAACCGGAAACGAAAGCCTCTTCCCAACGCTGGATGGTGCAGTGTGGTTCATTCAAAGGCACCGATCAGGCGGAGTCCGTCCGGGCCGGTCTGGCCTTTGAGGGCTTTGAGAGCCGGATTACCACCGGTGGCGGCTGGAATCGTGTGGTGATTGGGCCGTTTAAAGATCGCAGCAGCGCGGATAGCACCGTTAAGCGCCTGCACAGCGCCGGCCACGGCAGCTGTATTCCTCTCGCGCTGTAATCGCGCCCTCACCCCGGCAATTTGCAGCATCATAAATTGCCGGGGGTTGAAACCCTCCTGGATTGCCCCATATCTGGTTGCATGACACGCCGCGCACAGTGCGTGGCGTTCCTTTTCTACTGCAACAAGGGGTCTGCCCGTGACAACAATAGTAAGTGTACGACGCAACGGCCGGGTCGTGATTGGCGGTGATGGCCAGGCAACGCTCGGCAATACCGTGATGAAAGGCAACGTTAAAAAGGTGCGTCGTCTTTACAACGACAAAGTGATCGCTGGTTTCGCTGGCGGCACCGCAGATGCCTTCACCCTGTTTGAACTGTTTGAGCGTAAGCTGGAGATGCACCAGGGCCATCTGGTGAAAGCGGCGGTCGAACTGGCGAAAGACTGGCGTACCGATCGCATGCTGCGCCGTCTGGAAGCGCTGCTGGCGGTAGCCGATGAGAACTCCTCGCTGATCATTAGCGGTAACGGCGACGTCATCCAGCCTGAGAATGACCTGATTGCTATCGGTTCCGGTGGGCCTTACGCCCAGGCAGCCGCGCGCGCGCTGCTGGAGAACACCGAGATTGGTGCGCACGATATCGTTGAAAAGGCACTGAATATTGCCGGGGATATCTGCATTTACACCAACCACAATATTAACTTCGAAGAATTACCGTCCAAGGCGTAAGGATCAAAACCATGTCTGAGATGACTCCACGCGAGATTGTCAGCGAGCTTAACCGCTTTATCATCGGCCAGGACGGCGCCAAAAAAGCTGTCGCGATTGCCCTGCGTAACCGCTGGCGTCGCATGCAGCTCGACGAAGAGCTGCGTCACGAAGTGACCCCGAAAAATATCCTGATGATTGGTCCGACGGGCGTCGGTAAAACCGAGATCGCCCGCCGCCTGGCAAAATTGGCGAACGCGCCTTTTATCAAAGTGGAAGCCACCAAGTTCACCGAAGTGGGTTATGTCGGCAAAGAGGTCGATTCGATTATCCGTGACCTGACAGACTCTGCGATCAAAATGGTGCGTAGTCAGGCGATTGAGAAGAACAAGTATCGCGCTGAAGAGATGGCTGAAGAGCGCATTCTTGATGTGCTGATTCCGCCCGCGAAGAACAACTGGGGCCAGCCAGAGCAGGCGGCTGAACCTTCAGCGGCGCGTCAGTCTTTCCGCAAAAAACTGCGTGAAGGCCAGCTGGATGATAAAGAGATTGAGATTGACCTCGCGGCCTCATCTGCGGGCGTAGAGATCATGGCGCCGCCGGGCATGGAAGAGATGACCAGCCAGCTGCAGTCGATGTTTCAGAACCTGGGCGGTCAGAAACAGAAACCGCGCAAGCTGAAGATCAAAGACGCGATGAAGCTCTTGATTGAAGAAGAAGCGGCCAAGCTGGTTAACCCGGAAGAGCTGAAACAGGATGCTATCGATGCGGTTGAGCAGCACGGTATCGTGTTTATCGACGAAATCGACAAAATCTGTAAGCGTGGCGGCCAGTCATCTGGTCCTGATGTTTCACGCGAAGGCGTACAGCGCGATCTGCTGCCGCTGGTAGAGGGTTGCACCGTATCGACGAAACACGGCATGGTGAAAACGGACCACATTCTGTTTATTGCGTCCGGCGCCTTCCAGGTTGCCAGCCCATCGGATTTGATTCCGGAGCTGCAGGGTCGTCTGCCGATTCGCGTTGAACTGCAGGCGCTGACGGTAAATGACTTCGAGCGCATCCTGACCGAACCAAATGCGTCTGTCACCGTACAGTACAAAGCGCTGATGGGCACTGAAGGCGTGAACGTAGAGTTTACCGAAGAGGGCATTCGTCGTATCGCGGAAGCGGCATGGCAGGTGAATGAAACCACCGAAAACATCGGTGCGCGTCGTCTGCATACGGTGCTGGAGCGTCTGATGGAGGATATCTCCTATGACGCCAGCGATCGTCACGGCGAGTCCATCACCATCGATGCCGAGTACGTCGGTAAGCATCTGGATGTACTGGTGGCCGACGAAGATCTCAGCCGCTTCATCCTGTAAGGATTTTGCCATTATGCACCGCCCGGCCTCTGTGCCGGGCTTTTTTTACGCAGGATATTGATGCAGCGCTTTTTTTAGCCGCTGATGATTTTGCCAACAATCGCCAGATAGCGATATACTTACCGCTCCTGTGGCAAACAGACGAAAACCCTATGAAATACGATACATCTGAACTCTGTGACATCTACCATGAAGAAGTGAATGTTGTTGAACCGCTTTTTTCGAACTTTGGTGGGCGCACCTCATTCGGTGGTCAAATTACCACAGTGAAATGTTTCGAAGATAACGGCCTGCTTTACGACCTGCTTGAAGAGAACGGTCGCGGTCGCGTGCTGCTGGTCGACGGCGGTGGCTCGGTGCGTCGCGCGCTGGTGGATGCACAGCTGGCTCGTCTGGCAGCGCAAAATGAGTGGGAAGGTATCGTGGTCTACGGCTCTGTGCGTCAGGTTGACGAACTGGAGGAGCTGGAGATCGGCATTCAGGCCATTGCAGCGATTCCGGTTGGTGCTGCGGGTGAAGGCATCGGTGAGAGCGATGTTCGCGTCAACTTTGGCGGCGTCACTTTCTTCTCTGGCGACCATCTCTATGCCGACAACACTGGCATTATCCTGTCTGAAGACGCTCTCGATATCGAGTAAGCGGCAAACAAAAACGGGTGCCGCAGCACCCGTCGGTTCAAGCCTGGGAACTTAAACCTCTTCCATTTTTCCCAGGAGTGCACGCAGACGTTCCTGCCATACGTGCTGCTCCTCTTTCAGATGCTGGTTTTCACGCACCAGCGCATCCTGGTTGCCGGAAGCCTGGCTGACTTCGTTCTTCAGCGTGTTGTTCTGCTCTTTCAGCTCTTCAATTTCCATCTGCAGCAGGGTGATAGTATCAATCGCCTGCTGTACCTTCGCTTCCAGTTTCTCGAATACTTCAAATGACATCTTTCTGACCTCTCCTAAATCTTGCAAGGCGTTGATAGCGCTGGCGCTGCGTTTAAAATGCTGCGTTCAGCCACGATGTCCCGATTGTATGTAGCGAAACCCGGCAAGTCCAGCGGCACAAGGCCTGGGCGGGGAGTCTGTAACACTTTTCAGTTAATGCTTAAAAAAACGCTCGTGTTCGCGCATTTTACGCGCAGCTACAGCGCCAGTCAGCGATGCAGGCGGGTTCCCGGGCCTTAAAGAACGGTAAAAGACGCGAAAACGCGCATTTTTATGACACAGTACACAGATTTCAAGTTCGCTATTTCTCGTTTATGCTCGTTAACGATAAATTCACATCAACCCTACATTAGAGCTGGGCGACTCAAGGATTGAGAACAAAAACTGATAAAATTTAACCTCGCTTCAGGAATTCTATTATGAGTCAGACAACGAACACACTAAAAGGTCAGTGCATCGCCGAATTTCTCGGTACCGGTTTGATCATCTTTTTTGGTGCGGGCTGTGTGGCTGCACTGAAACTGGCCGGTGCCGCATTCGGTCAGTGGGAAATTTGTATTATCTGGGGCTTAGGCGTTTCAATGGCCGCCTATCTAACCGCGGGCGTATCAGGCGCGCACCTGAACCCGGCAATTACTATCGCACTCACGCTGTTTGCTAATTTTGAAGGACGTAAGGTTGTGCCTTACATCGTAGCGCAAATTGCCGGCGCCTTTTGTGCTGCCGCGTTGGTCTATGGTTTGTATTACAGCTTGTTCTTTGATTATGAGCAGAGCCATCAAATGGTGCGCGGTACCGTGGAAAGCCTGGATTTAGCCGGTATCTTCTCTACCTATCCTAACCCGCACATCAGTGTTGGTCAGGCATTCCTGGTTGAGATGGTAATTACTGCAGTATTGATGGCGGTAATCATGGGCCTGACTGATGACGGTAACGGCATTCCACGCGGCCCGATGGCACCGCTGCTGATTGGTCTGCTGGTTGCGGTTATCGGTGGTTCGATGGGCCCGCTCACTGGCTTTGCTCTGAACCCGGCGCGTGACTTCGGTCCAAAACTGTTCGCCTTCTTTGCAGGCTGGGGTGATGTCGCCTTTACCGGTGGGAAAGATATCCCTTACTTCCTGGTGCCGATCTTTGGCCCGCTGGTCGGTGCCTGCCTCGGTGCCTTCGGTTACCGTGCGCTGATTGGCCGTCACCTGCCCGTCAACCTGGCGGAAGTGACAAAAACAGAAAAACCGGTCGCACGCGCTGAGCAGCGTAAAGCGTAAGTTTCATTATTAATCATCAGGAAACCATAATGACTACGACAGATAAAAAATACATTGTCGCGCTCGATCAGGGCACAACCAGCTCACGTGCGGTGGTGCTTGATCATGACGCCAACATCGTCGCCGTCTCACAGCGCGAATTCACCCAGATCTACCCGAAAGCGGGCTGGGTTGAGCATGACCCGATGGATATCTGGGCTTCACAGAGCTCCACGCTGGTTGAAGTGCTGGCACACGCCGACATCAGCTCCGATCAGATCGCAGCGATTGGTATCACCAACCAGCGTGAAACTGCCATCGTCTGGGACAAAGAGTCTGGTAAGCCAATTTATAACGCTATTGTCTGGCAGGATCCGCGCACAGCCGATTACTGTAACAAGCTTAAGAAAGAGGGTCTGGAAGAGTATATCCAGCACACCACCGGTCTGGTGATTAACCCGTACTTCTCCGGTACCAAAGTGAAGTGGATTCTCGACCACGTTGAAGGCGCGCGTGAGCGGGCTAAACGCGGCGAGCTGCTGTTCGGTACGGTGGATACCTGGCTGATCTGGAAAATGACGCAAGGGCGCGTACACGTTACTGACCATACCAACGCCTCACGTACCATGATGTACAACATTCACAAGCTGGAGTGGGATGAGCGCATGCTCGAGATCCTGGATATTCCGCGTGAAATGCTGCCGGAAGTGAAAGGCTCTTCAGAAGTGTATGGCCAGACCAACATTGGGGGTAAAGGCGGCACGCGTATCCCTATCGCCGGTATCGCTGGCGACCAGCAGGCTGCGCTGTATGGCCAGCTGTGTGTACAGCCGGGTATGGCGAAAAACACCTACGGTACTGGCTGCTTCATGCTGATGAACACCGGCACCGAAGCCGTGACCTCAACCCACGGCCTGCTGACCACTATCGCCTGCGGCCCGCGCGGTGAAGTGAACTATGCGCTGGAAGGGGCGGTATTTATCGGTGGCGCCTCTATTCAGTGGCTGCGTGATGAGATGAAGCTGATCAGTGACTCTACTGACTCTGAATACTTCGCCATGAAGGTGAAAGACACCAACGGCGTCTATATGGTGCCAGCCTTTACCGGCCTCGGCGCACCGTACTGGGATCCGTATGCACGCGGTGCCATCTTTGGCCTGACGCGCGGCGCCAACGCCAACCACATCATTCGCGCCACGCTGGAATCCATTGCTTACCAAACGCGTGACGTGCTGGAAGCGATGCAGAACGATGCGGGCACCCGTCTGCAATCACTGCGCGTGGATGGCGGTGCGGTAGCTAACAACTTCCTGATGCAGTTCCAGTCCGATATTCTTGGTACGCGCGTTGAGCGTCCGGAAGTACGTGAAGTTACCGCGCTGGGTGCTGCTTACCTTGCCGGTCTGGCGGTCGGTTTCTGGAACGATCTGGAAGAAGTTCGCGCCAAAGCTGTGGTGGAGCGTGAGTTCCGTCCAAGTATTGAAACCACCGAACGTAACGTCCGTTATGCCGGCTGGAAGAAAGCCGTTAAGCGCGCCCAGGCATGGGAAGACGAAGAGTAACAATCTGTCCGCCCGCGGCGTCCTGCCGCGGGTTTTCCCGTCCTGATCCCCGCTGTGCTACACTGCCTGCCTGTTTTTTGTCAGGTGCAACCATGAAACGAGAACTCGCGATTGAATTTTCCCGTGTGACCGAAGCCGCCGCATTGGCGGGCTATCACTGGTTAGGACGCGGCGACAAGAATGCGGCGGATGGCGCCGCCGTGAACGCCATGCGCATTATGCTCAATACCATCGATATCGACGGCCAGATTGTGATCGGCGAAGGCGAAATTGACGAAGCGCCGATGCTGTACATCGGTGAAAAGGTCGGTAGCGGACGCGGCGATGCGGTGGATATCGCTGTTGACCCGATCGAAGGCACGCGCATGACGGCAATGGGCCAGGCCAACGCGCTGGCGGTGCTGGCGGTGGGTGACAAAGGCAGCTTCCTGCACGCACCTGATATGTATATGGAGAAGCTGATTGTCGGGCCCGGCGCGCGCGGTGCCATTGACCTCAGCCTGCCCCTTGAGGCCAACCTGAAAAACATCGCCATGGCGCTGGATAAGCCGCTCAGCCAGTTAACGGTCTCAATTCTGGCGAAACCGCGCCACGATGCGGTGATTGCCCAGCTGCAGCAGCTTGGCGTGCGTGTGTTTGCCTTCCCGGATGGCGACGTTGCCGCCTCTATTCTCACCTGTATGCCAGACAGCGAAGTGGATGTGCTCTACGGCATCGGTGGCGCGCCAGAAGGCGTAGTCTCGGCCGCAGTGATTCGCGCAATGGACGGCGACATGCAGGCGCGCCTGCTGGCACGCCATCAGGTCAAAGGAGAGAGTGAAGAGAATCGCCGCCTTGGCGAGCAGGAGCTGCAGCGCTGTGCAGAGATGGGCATCACCGCGGGCGCCATTCTGCCGCTGGAGCAGATGGCGCGTAACGATAATGTCATCTTCGCTGCCACCGGCATCACCACCGGCGATCTGCTAAAGGGCATTACGCGTCAGGGCAACATCGCCACCAGCGAGACGCTGCTGGTGCGCGGCAAATCACGCACCATTCGCCGCATCCAGTCAATTCACTATCTGGACCGCAAAGACGCGGCGCTGCACCCGTTTATCCTGTAACGGTCTGCTTGCCGCTCTCCGGATGACGTGAGAGCGGCCACCAGCACAGCAGCATCACCAGCGAGGTCACAAACATCAGCATACCGAGGCTGGATTGATCGTGCTGCGGTAACAGCGCGGAGAGCCATGCCACTACGCCGGAACCGAGGTTCTGCAGACCGCCAATCAGCGCACCCGCGCTGCCCGCCAGCCAGGCGTACGGCTCCATAGCGCCTGAGGTGGCCAGCGGAAACAGCATGCCCGCGCCAAAGAAGAACAGCGCAGCGGGCACCAGCAGCGTCCAGATGTTCATCATGCCAAACCACGATGGAATCCACATCAGCAGACCCGCCAGCAGGCAGCTATTGACGCCATACCACATCAGCGTATGCCAGGATTTTTGCTCACGGCCGGCGAACCAGGCGCCAAAAAATGCCGCCGGAATTGGCAGGATAAACAGAATGCTGACGGTGATGCCATCCAGGCCCAGCACGCCGCCCATCAGGACGCCACAGCTGGCTTCAAACACGGCAATGCCCGCCAGCGCGCCCACCAGCAACAGCAGGTAACGCACAAAGTTGCCGTCACTCAGCAATGTGGCATAGCGGCGCAGGAATGGCGTGGCAGGCGTATCCGCTGGTCGCGTTTCCGGCAGCCAGCGCGCCATGGAGAGCGTCACGCCAAGGCATAGCAGCAGCAGGAAGGCGAAGCAGGCGTGCCAGCCAATCAGGTGCGTCAGCAATGCCCCAATCACCGGGGCCAGCAACGGGCTGACCAGAATGCCCATATTTAACAGGCTATTCGCCTGACGCAGGGCAATACCGGAGTAGAGATCGCGCGGCATGGTGCGGGCCATCACGCCCGCCACGCCCGTGCCCAATCCCTGTACCGCACTGCCAAGCACCAGAATCTGCAGTGAGGGCGCGAACATGGCGATCAGCGCGCCAACGGCGAAGATCGTCATACCGGCCAGGATCACCGGACGGCGGCCAATGCTGTCAGAGAGCGGTCCATAGATCAGCTGCGATCCGCCATAAGTCATCAGATAGGCTGCCATCACCTGCTGCATGGCGCCACTGCGCACGTTAAGCGCCTCTGCCATGTTCGCCATGGCTGGCACATAGATGGTCTGTGCCATCTGACCCACGGCAACCAGTACAATCAGCATGAATAGCAGGAAGCGGTTTTGTGTTTTACGTATCAACATGGAACAAAATGTCTGCCTGAGAAACAAAGATAAGACAGCAGTTAAGCAGGCTGTCCCGGATTTATGGCGGCAAAAATATCAGGATTTGATGACAAAGCGAGTGGCTGCCGCAACGCGCTGTCGTAGCAGGGCGTCAAGCTTCTGCACCAGCCTGTAAACCGGCCGCTACAGTTGTAGTTCTGTGCGCCCGATTTGACGCAGAGAGCCCTTTCGCTAACCCGGGGCTGGAAATCCGTTTGGCGGCTGACGATGATAGTGACATGCCCGAATAATCAATAATCAGGAGCGAACATGGCAGAGTGGGTCAATGCGGAAGTAAAAGAGGTAAAAAACTGGACCGATGCACTGTTCAGCCTGCGCGTAACGGCGCCCATCGATCCCTTTACCGCCGGGCAATTCGCTAAGCTGGCACTGGAGATCGAAGGTGAACGCGTGCAGCGCGCCTACTCTTACGTAAACGCGCCGCAGGATGCGCTGCTGGAGTTCTATCTGGTAACCGTACCGGAGGGCAAACTCAGCCCGCGCCTGCAGGCGCTTCAGCCCGGCGATCAGGTGATGGTGACCAAAGAGGCTGCCGGTTTTTTTGTGCTGGATGAGATCCCGGACTGCAGCACGCTGTGGATGCTGGCGACCGGCACCGCCATCGGGCCCTATCTGTCGATTCTGCAGCAGGGCGAGGATCTGGATCGCTTTGACAACATCGTGCTGGTGCATGCGGCGCGCTACGCCAGCGACCTGAGTTACCTGCCGCTGATGCAGGCATTGCAGCAGCGCTATGCCGGTAAATTGCACATCCAGACGGTGGTGAGCCGTGAGCAGATTGCCGGATCGCTGCATGGGCGTGTGCCGCAGTTGATCGAGAGCGGTGAACTGGAGCGTGCGGTGGGCCTGCCGATGACGGCGGAAACCAGCCATGTGATGCTGTGCGGTAACCCGCAAATGGTGCGCGATACCCAGCAGCTGCTGAAAGATACGCGTGAAATGCGTAAGCATTTCAAACGCAAACCGGGCCATATGACCAGTGAACACTACTGGTAAGCCACGCGGCGTAAAAATGTCAGGCTTTTCCCTGCGCGGGTTTTGACTTTCAGCAGTAAAAACCGTTCTAATCGTGGGCTAAGTGAATGTTTTAGGGCCGAAGCAATGAAGAACCTGCCAGTCGCGCTGCTGCTTAGCTTCGCGCTGACAATGCCCGCCTGGGCGGAGGACGCAACCGGGCTGGATCGCAACGATCACCTGCCCGCCGCGCCCTATCTGCTGGCGGGTGCGCCCACGTTTGACATGACCATCGCGCAGTTTCGCGAGAAGTACAATGCTGCCAATCCGGATCTGCCGTTACTGGAGTATCGCGCCATTGATAACCGCGATGACAAAAGTCATCTCACGCGCGCTGCCAGCAAAATCAGCGAAACGCTGTATGCCTCCACGGCGCTGGAGCAAGGCACCGGCAAAATCAAAACGCTGCAAATTACCTGGCTGCCGGTTCCCGGGCCGGATATGAAAGCTGCGCAGACGCGCGCCATGGATTACATGAGCGCACTGCTGCGCTTTTTCATTCCCGGACTCTCCGCGGAAGAGGGACGTAAAAAGCTGGATTCGCTGCTCAGCGCCGGGAAAGGCGCGCGCTATTTTTCCCGTACCGAAGGCGCGTTGCGCTTTGTAGTAGCGGACAACGGCGAAAAGGGTCTGACCTTCGCCGTTGAGCCGATCAAACTGGCGCTCGCTAACCCCTGATCCCGCCGCCAAAAATGACGAAAAGCAAAGCCAGCGCCCCTTTTGATCTCTATACTGTCTGGCAGACATCGCTGCCCGCTGGCAGCGCTATTTCATGAATCGCGTTATGCGGAGGAAAGAATGCGACATCCACTGGTTATGGGTAACTGGAAACTGAACGGCAGCAAGCACATGACGGGCGAGCTGATTGAAGGTCTGCGCAAAGAGCTGTCAGGTGTGGAAGGTTGTGGTGTGGCTATCGCGCCACCGGCAATCTATCTGGATCAGGCTAAACACGCTATTTCCGGTAGCCATATCGCTCTGGGTGCGCAGAACGTGGACGTGAACCTCTCCGGCGCATTCACCGGTGAAACCTCTGCAGAGATGCTGAAGGATGTGGGCGCGAAGTACATTATTATCGGCCACTCCGAGCGCCGCACTTACCACAAAGAGAGCGACGAGTTCATCGCGAAGAAATACGCCGTGCTGAAAGCCGCAGGTCTGGTGCCGGTGCTGTGCATCGGTGAGACCGAAGCGGAAAACGAAGCGGGCAAAACGGAAGAAGTGTGCGCACGTCAGATCGACGCAGTGCTGGAAACCCAGGGCGCAGCGGCGTTCGAAGGCGCGGTTATCGCCTATGAGCCAGTCTGGGCTATCGGCACCGGCAAATCCGCCACCCCTGCGCAGGCGCAGGCCGTGCATAAGTTTATTCGCGATCACATTGCGAAGAAAGATGCCGCTATCGCTGAGCAGGTGATTATCCAGTACGGCGGTTCGGTGAATGATAAAAACGCTGCTGAGCTGTTCACCCAGCCAGACATTGATGGTGCGCTGGTAGGCGGTGCATCGCTGAAAGCAGATGCTTTTGCAGTGATCGTTAAAGCCGCAGCTGCCGCGAAAAACGCGTAAGTTTCGGATGTAAAAAAGGCGGCTTATCAGCCGCCTTTTTCTTTGCCCGCTTTTCCGGGGCGCGCACCCACGCGCAGCAGGCGATCATTGATGCAGCAGCGCACACTGATGATCCTGCAACTCCTCGGCAGATCCCCTGTTCATCTTCAGCCAGTTACGCTCCAGCGCCAGCAGTGCCAGACGGCCATCCGGCAGCTGCGCCAGCGCCATACCGTATTTACCCATCTCACTGCGCGCATTCGGTACTTCGGTTGCCAGGCGGATAAACACGCTCCGCTGCATCAGCTGTGAAGGTGAAAGCGTGCGAATCAGATATTGATGCTTCAGCAGCGTTACGGGCTGCCACTGCTCGTTTAACTCAGGAGCCAGCTCGTCCATCTCCTGACGGACATCCGGGCGCAGACAAGAGATATGAATATGCAGCTGATTCTGCGTGCGGCCGTACTGTGCGTTAATCGCCAGTGACAACACCCTATCGTCAATGGGCGCACCACGCTTCTGCGCCAGTAAACCCCGCTGCTGCCAGGCGGCAGCAAACAGATTTGGCGTGGCGGGCTGCAGCAGGATCGGGCTCTCCATGCCGGTGATCTTCGCGATTGGCATCAGCAGATACTGTAAGGGACCGTTAATGTCTTTCAGCGTTACGTAGCCCTGCGCAGTATTCACCTGCTGGCACGGTGCCGGATTGCCGGATTGCGCTATGCCAGGCACACATTTTTCACTGATGATCTGCCACAAAGCATCGGCATTCTTATGAAGATGTCCTGCCGCCGCGATCAGGCCGCCAATCAGCAGTACCAGCAATACGATAAGCAGTTTGAGGGTAAGACGACGTCCCTGCATGACCAGGTTCCTCTGGTTATCACCTGCCAGCATCCTCGCCCGCCCTCTGCGTAAAGTCACGCGCTTTTCATGGCGCGGAAAGCAAAACGGTCAGCCCAGGGCTGACCGTTTCATGATGATGAAACTGCGGTTACGGTCTCATGACCTGATCGTAGCTCCCGCCATCTGCGAAGTGGGCTTTTTGCGCGTTGGCCCAGCCACCAAACTTATCGTCAATGGTAAACAGTTTTACCGGTGCAAAGCTGCTGGCGAACTTTTTCGCTACATCAGCATCACGTGGACGATAGAAGTTTTGCGCTGCAATCGTCTGGCCTTCCGGCGAATAGAGATACTTAAGGTATTCATCAGCAACCTTACGCGTGCCCTGCTCGTCTACCACTTTATCGACAACGGAAACCGTGGGTTCGGCAAGGATAGATTCAGACGGCGTAACGATCTCAAACTTATCCTTACCCAGCTTATCCACAGCCAGATACGCTTCGTTCTCCCATGCAATCAGGACATCACCAATACCGCGCTCTACGAACGTGTTCGTCGCGCCACGTGCGCCTGAATCCTGCACTTCGACATTTTTAAACAGCGCTTTCACATAGGCCAGCGCTTTGGCCTGATCGCCATGGTTCTGATCCAGCGCCCATCCCCATGCTGCCAGATAGTTCCAGCGTGCACCGCCTGAGGTTTTTGGGTTCGGCGTAATCACCGCCACGCCCGGCTTAATCAGATCCGGCCAGTCGTGGATACCTTTTGGATTGCCCTTACGCACCAGGAATACAATAGTGGAGGTATAAGGCGCCGAGTTATCCGGCAGACGTTTAATCCAGTTTTTATCGATACGACCACGGTCAGCAATAGCGTCCACATCGGATTGCAGCGCCAGCGTCACGACATCAGCACGAATACCATTGATGACAGAGGTCGCCTGCTTACCGGAACCACCGTGCGACTGGCGGATCACCACGTTATCACCTGTTTCCTGCTTATAGTGCGCGCTAAAGGCTTTGTTGTACTGCTCGTACAGCTCACGGGTGGGATCGTAGGAGACGTTTAATAGCTGAATATCCTTTGCCAGAATGCTGGTCGACGCCAGTAATAGGGTAACGCCAATACTCCACTTGTTCATTGCTTGCTCTCCCGAGGTCGTTATAGAACAAGACTGACACAAAGCATTCCACAGATTAAAGAATTAAAAATAAGCTGTTATAACTGGAGGATATATATGCAGGCAGGAAAAAGGCGCGATGACGATCGCGCCTGCGTTAGCAATCAGTATAATTTTTTCGCGGTATCCAGCCAGTCGCGTTTAAATGGACGCTTCATGTTCTCAATGGCATCAATAATGTCGTGGTGCACCATCTTCTCATTCTGAATACCTACGCAACGACCACCGTATCCCTGCAGCAGCAGTTCAATAGAGTAAGCGCCCATGCGTGAGGCCAGGATGCGGTCATATGCGCACGGCGCGCCGCCACGCTGGATGTGGCCCAGAACCGTCGCGCGGGTTTCACGTTTGGTTTCTGCTTCGATAAAGTGCGCCAGATCGTCGATATCGCAGATGTGCTCAGTGATCGCCACAATGGCGTGTTTCTTGCCTTTGGCAATGCCCGCTTTGATTTCAGACACCAGCTCTTCACGCGTATACGGGATTTCAGGCAGTACGATGAACTCACAGCCGCCTGCAATAGCCGCGGCTAAGGTCAGATCGCCGCAATAACGGCCCATCACCTCAACAATTGAGATACGCTGGTGTGAAGAGGAGGTATCGCGCAGACGGTCAATCGCTTCGACCACCGTTTCCAGCGCGGTGAAGTAACCAATGGTGTAATCGGTGCCCGCCACGTCATTATCGATAGTGCCAGGCAAGCCAATGCACGGGAAGCCCATCTCTGTCAGGCGCTTCGCCCCCATGTAAGAACCATCGCCGCCGATGACCACCAGCGCATCGATGCCGCGCTTTTTCATGTTTTCGATGGCAACCTGGCGCACCTCTTCATTGCGGAACTCCGGGAAACGCGCAGAGCCGAGGAAGGTACCGCCACGGTTAATCATGTCTGACACGCTGTAGCGGTCAAGATTGATCATACGATCTTCATACAAACCCAGATAGCCGTCATAAATACCAAAAACTTCAAGGCCTTCGCTCAGGGCGGAACGGACAACTCCGCGAATGGCTGCGTTCATGCCGGGGGCGTCGCCGCCGCTGGTCAGTACTCCGATTTTTTTGATCATGACAACCTCTGGATTGTTCAAAACTAAGGATTATTCCTGCCTGTCGACCGGTATGGACCAGCTGGCGATCGGACGGCTTAATAGTTGCAGATAGTATATCAAAGGCTTGATGCTGAATTGATTCAGGTCAGACAAGTTTTCGCTAATTTTTTACAAAGTTGTTAGCGTTTCGTCATTTTTAACCCTCAAGCCGATGATTTTAAAACGTTAAAACTGGAAAAAGCCCTGCTGTTTCTCTGGTACGGCAGAACGCGGGTCCTGATGGATGATCACATCTGAGCCAGGGAATTTTTTGCGCAGCGCCTGCTCAATGCGATCGGCAACCTGATGTGCCTGTACCAGCGGCAGCTCATCATCCATCTCCAGATGCAGCTGAATAAATCGGGTCGGGCCGGATTGCCGGGTACGTAGCGCATGGGCACCGCGCACGCCGGGCCAGTGGCTCACCAGCGTAATGATTGCCTGCTTTTCATCGTCTGGCAGCGCGCGGTCCAGCAGCGACTGCACCGCTTCATACCCCATACGCAACGCGTTGTAGAGAATATAAATCCCGATGCCAAGCGCAAACAGCGCATCTGCTCTGACAAAACCATAGCTGCTTAGACCAAGCGCCACCAGAATCGCTCCGTTCATCACGACATCGGACTGGTAATGTAGCATGTCGGCACGAATCGCCTGGCTGCGCGTACGCCGTACCACCCAGCGCTGAAATGCCACCAGCACCAGGGTTGAGAACAGCGCTACAAGGGTCACGACCACACCAACCAGCGGTGCATGCAGCGTTTCCGGCGCGGCAAGGTGCTGAATACCGGTAAGAAACAGAAACAGCGCAGACCCGGAGATGAACATGCTCTGTGCCAGTGCCGCCAGCGATTCAGCTTTGCCATGACCAAAAGTATGATCATCATCCGCCGGCTGCAATGAATAACGCACGACCAGCAAATTGGTGAGAGACGCGGCGATATCCACCAGTGAATCCACCAGCGCCGCCAGCACGCTAACCGAACCGGTGTGCCACCAGGCAAAAATTTTCACAATCAGCAGCAGCGTTGCCAGCGTCGTGGCGGCCAGTGCCGCGCGATTTACCAGTTTTGCGTAGGAAGGTTCCATGCCTTGCCTCTCCAGGCTTCAGGTTATTGTGGTGCGCCTATGCGTTGCAGAATCGCACAAGTTTATCACTGACAGCCAGATGCCGGACGGATCGATTTTTAAGCGACTGTTTTACCGAGGAAATTGGGGCAAAAAAAACCCCGCCATCATGGCGGGGAAGACAGGGATGGTGTCTATGGCAAGGAAAACAGGGATACTATGTTACTGGTTACTGCTGGTACTACTCACTGCATGCAGCGGTGA
>Ga0157361_1000112_pt1 | contig 45431 bp, 36 predicted proteins | sample AttlaeALBM2_FD_111481 | JGI IMG/M metagenome (GOLD analysis project Ga0157361, IMG submission 111481) | Fungus gardens microbial communities from leaf cutter ant in Ribeirão Preto, State of São Paulo, Brazil - Atta laevigata ALBM2 | ecosystem: Host-associated > Fungi > Mycelium > Unclassified ...
CGCAGCGCGCAGCCGTATTCAGGACTCTGACTACGCGACCGAAGTGTCAAACATGTCGCGCGCGCAGATCCTGCAGCAGGCGGGCTCTTCGGTACTGGCGCAGGCCAACCAGGTGCCACAGACTATGCTGTCTCTGCTGCGTTAATTTTCACGCAGGCTTATCAGGCTCCCGAATGGGGGCCTTTTTTATGGGCGGGATTACCCGCATTTTTACCGGATAATGGCGCGATTGTTTCCTGATGTAACGGGTATTCTGACATCATCAAAACGTTGTAAATGACGTAAGTTATTGCTGATGCTAAGGATAAAACCGACAATGAGAGCGCCCGCCCTGGTAAGCATAATTATTCCTGCTTATAAGCCCACCTGGTTTGAAGTGACGCTGAAAAGCGCGCTGGCACAGGATTACCCTCATTGCGAGATCATCATTGGTGATGACTGTCCTGACGCTAAAATTGAAGACATCGTCAATTTATATCGTGAAAACAGCACCTTCCCGATCGTTTATCAAAAGCATGCCCCTTCCCTCGGCGAGATCGCTAACCTGAGCCATGCAATAAGCTGCGCTCAAGGTGAGTACGTAAAATTCCTCTACGATGATGATGTCATTCTGCCGCAGGCGGTCTCACAGCTGGTCTCTGCGCTTGAAGATGTGCCCGACGCTGTCATGGCAACAGCAAAACGTGAGCGTATCGATTCGGTAGGCAAAGTCTTGCCGGACGAGATTTACAGTGTGTCGCCGGTCCTGCAGGACGCTGTCTTTCATGGTCATGACATGGCGAGCTGGCAGGCCGATCATCTTCTGAACTTCATTGGCGAGCCGAGCGCAGTGCTGGTGCGAACGGCGGCATTACGCCAATTAGTTGATGAAAAGAGAGTGCTCCATGCGCTAAAAGTGGAAGGTCTGCCGTTTATAGCCGATGTGGTGATTTTTCTGCGGTTATTACGCGGTGGTCATCTGGTCTATCTGCCGCACGTGCTCTCCCAATTCCGTATATCGCGAGAGCAAACCAGCCAGGAAGCGCGCCTTAACAATGAGATCGCGCAGCAGTCACATCAGCGCTTTCCCGAAGAGGTCAAAGCGCTCGGGTGGTATGACAGCGAGCGGAGAAAAGGGTGGATTCGCTGCGCGCCCCGCAGTAATCCTCAGGATTTCAGCGAATTTGATCTTACATCTGCTCTGCAGAATGCGCTGGTAGAGAGCCATTTTTCCGGCTGGTTCCGTCACAGAACATTGCGCCCTATCGAACACCAGTTGCTTGAACAGCGGTTTGCCAGCCACCCTCCAGCCCGTATTGCAGTGGTCGTCGATGTGCGTGAAGCCAGTGAGCAACAGTGGCAAACCACGGCGGCCAGTCTGCGTGCGTCAATTACCGGCTTAACGCTGCAGCCCATCGTGCTGGCAGCCCCTTATCAGACCTTCATTCCTGCCGACGTTCAGCGTATTGATGTGCGTGATAATCAGGTGGTTGCAAGCCTGAACACCCTTATCGAACAGAGCGAGTTTGACTGGCTGCTGTTACTGCGGGCGGGAAGTCAGCTCTATACGTCAGGCTTACAGGCGCTGGGAACGGTGTTACCGGACGTGGCGCACTGCCAGCTGGTTTACGCTGATGAGGTCTATCCGGTCAATGGTCGTCCGGTGGGCGCATCATTCCGTCCTGACTTTAACCTCGATTTACTGCTTAGCAATCCGTCGCGGATGGCCAGCCACTGGCTGTATCGCCGTGACTATTTGCAACAGCTCGGGGGATTCGATCCGCAATGGGCAACCCGCTTTGAACTGGCGGCTATTCTTCGCACCATCGAAAGCCAGCCCTTTGAGGTTATTGGTCACCTTGCTGAACCGCTGGTGCAAACGCAACATCTGCAACAACCCGCAGACGAAGAGCGTGCGATTTTACGCGCGCACCTGCAGCATCGTGGCTATGGGCAGGCAGACGTTAGCCTCAGCCCGCACAATGTTTATCAGGTGCACTATGCGCACGGGCAGGCCGCGCCGGTCTCTATCATCATCGTCACTGGCAACCACTTCGCTAACCTGGTGAGTTGCGTGACCTCGTTAATGGAGAAAACCGCCTCGCAAAATTATGAGTTGCTGCTGGTGGCGGCGGAAGGGGGATCGGCTGCCCAGGACGAATGGCTACAGGGGATCGCGACCATCGATCCAGCCCGTATCCGCGTACTCCAGATTGAAGGCCATTTTCATCGCGCCAAAATGATCAATACAGCGGCGCGTGAAGCCAGAGGCGATTATCTGCTGACCGTGAGCAGTGACCTGGCCGTCCTGGACAGTAGCTGGCTGGATAATCTGCTTAATCATGCGCAGCGCCCGGAAGTTGCCGTCGTCGGTGCAAAACAAATTTACGCGAATGGTCAGGTGCGCCATGCCGGCTATGTCCTGGGCATCAACGGCTTTGCGGGTGAACCGTTCTTCGGTGAGAGCAATGAGCTCTCTGGCCATATGGGGCGTCTGCAAGCCGATCAGAACTACAGTGCGGTGTCAGGCGACCTGATGATGATCCGCACCGATGTCTTCCGTGCGATGAATGGCCTGGATGACGCTTTACAGCACTTTGATGACATTGACCTCTGCCTGCGTATTCGTCAGGCCGGTTTGATGACTGTCTGGACGCCGTATGTCCGCATGCTGCGCCAGCCTAATCCGGATCTGACCGTTGACGCCGATTCGCGCAGCGAGGAGGAAGATCGCCAGTTGCAGCAGTGGGGGAGTATTGTTACTCAGGACCCGGCCTATAACCCTAATCTGACGCTGAACAACATCAACTTTAGCGTGTCGTCAGACAGTGAACTGACATGGCGCCCGCTGTCATGGCGGCCGTTGCCTGTGGTTATGCCGCACATGGCTGATTTCGCCGGCTGTGGTTACTACCGCATCATTAAACCTTATGAGGCGATGCGTGATGCCGGACTGGTAGAGGGAAAACTCTCCTCAACGCTGATTAATGTCGCCGAACTCAATCGCTTCGCGCCGGATAGCCTGATTTTCCAGCGCCGTATTGACCCGGAGTTTCATGAATGGCTGGCGAAAACCAGCAAACATAATAAAGCGTTCCGGATTTATGAGCTGGATGACTATCTGCCCAATATTCCACTGAAGAACCACCATCGCTCTCAGTTTGGCTCCGATGTTAAAAAACTGATGCGTCGCAGCCTGAGCTATATGGATCGCTTCGTGGTGTCGACTGAGCCATTAGCCGAAGCGTTTGCCGGCATGCACCACGATATCGTCGTGCGTAAAAACCGCCTATCCCATGACTGGTGGGGGAATCTCCAGTCGCTGCGTGCACAGGGTAAAAAACCGCGCGTGGGCTGGGCAGGTGGCTCCAGTCACACCGGTGATTTAGAGATGATCGTCGATGTGGTACGCCATTTTGCGAATGATGTGGAGTGGGTGTTTTTTGGCATGTGTCCACCTAAGCTGGGCCCGTTTATTCATGAATATCACCATGGTGTCGAGATTGAACGCTATCCGGCAAAGCTGGCCTCGCTGAACCTCGATCTGGCCTTGGCGCCGGTCGAAGATAACTTCTTTAATACCTGTAAAAGTAATTTGCGCCTGATGGAGTATGGCGCATGTGGTATTCCCGTCATTTGCAGTGATGTTGAGTGTTACCGGGGTGATTTAACGGTCACGCGCGTCAGGAATCGCCATAAAGATTGGGTTGATGCCATCAATATGCACCTTGCCGATCCGGACGCCAGCGCCCGCCGGGGGGTGATACTGCAGCAGGAAATTCGTCAGCACTGGATGCTGGAAGGTGACAATCTGCACGCCTGGGCTCAGACCTGGAGCCACGCTCGCTAAGAGATGGCCTGCTGTTCTGCAGCAGGCCATTTTTATCGGAACAGAGATTGCCCCGTAAACCACCGGTTATTCGGCGCATTAATTTTGCCGGGTACTGATAGATTCTCCTCATAGTAGTGAAATCACTTTTAACCTTTGATTGTAGGTTGGCGTGAAAGCCGAGCGCCGCTGAGGTGAAATAACATGAACACAAAACCTGTCTATATAACCAGCCCGCTTTTGCCCCCACTGGAGGAGTTTGTCCCTTATCTCGAGGAGATTTGGCAGAATAAAGTGCTCACTAACGGGGGGCCTTTCCACCAGCAGCTGGAGCAGGAGCTGGCGCAATACCTTGGCGTGGAGCACCTGTGCCTGTTTACCAATGGCACGCTGGCGCTGCTGACGGCCTTGCAGGCGTTGCGTATTACCGGCGAAGTCATTACAACGCCTTACTCATTTGTTGCTACCTCGCACTCGCTGCTGTGGAATGGTTTAACGCCTGTTTTTGTCGATATCGATCCGGTGAGCTGTAATATCGACCCGGAAAAAATCGAACAGGCCATTACGCCGCAAACTACCGCTATATTACCGGTGCACTGCTACGGTAATCCGTGCGACGTTGAAAAAATTCAGCGTATTGCCGATCTGTATGGGTTAAAGGTTATTTATGATGCCGCTCACGCGTTTGGCGTCCGTAAAAATGGCAGAAGCGTATTGAGCTATGGCGATCTCTCTATTCTGAGTTTCCACGCAACGAAAGTATTCAATACCATTGAAGGCGGGGCAATTATTTGCCCGGATGCCAAAACCAAAAAGCGGATCGATTATCTTAAAAACTTTGGTTTTGCCGATGAAACCACGGTCGTGGCGACCGGGATAAATGGCAAGATGAATGAGGTACAGGCTGCATTTGGTCTGTTGCAGCTAAAGCATATTGATAAAGCGTTAACTGAACGTGAAGAGATACAGGCCTGTTATCGTCGCCTGTTAGCCGGAACCCAGGGTATACGGCTTCTGGAAGTCCCCGCAGATGTGGCGTGGAATAACGCCTATTTGCCGATTATGGTGACTGATGACTATCCCGTGAGTCGCGACGCGCTTTATGCTTATCTGCGTGAAAATAATATTATTGCCCGGCGTTACTTTTACCCGCTTATTACCAGTTTCCCGATGTACCGTGGTTTAACCAGCGCCGATGAGTCGACGCTGCCCGTCGCGCAAAGCGTGTCAAATCAGGTATTGTGCCTGCCGGTTTACCCGGGATTGGCCATAGAGGAGGTCGGGAAGGTTGTGAGTCTGATTCATAGCCTCGCGGAGCAGAGTCTTAAAGCCTCCGCACTCCCTCTGGTGGTTTAACACCGCATAAAACAGGGTACCTCTGACGTAATGCTCGTCAGTCAAGATGTGAAAACGACTCATACAGCTTGCAGAATATCGTAGCGGCGCAATGTATTATGCGATGAATCGCGCCGCTACGGAGTATGCGCCAGATGAACTCAGGGCTAAATTAAACTGAATTACGTATCTGGCGCCCTGTTTTATCTCTTATAGCGGTGTGGCGCGTTGCGGCGCGATGGCCGTTTCAGGTTGAAACTGCACGCCCCTGACCAGAATGCTGGTTTGCCAGTCCGATCCTTTAACCCCAAGCTCTCCCATCCGCGCCAGACCCATGACGCTGTTTACCGGCCTGACGGCGGCAGAAGGGTAGCGCGCACTGCTGATCCCTTTCACCACCACATCGTGACCGGTTACCACAAATATAGCCTGAGCGAATTCACACCAGCTTACCGCGACATCGCCGCAATAGTGGTAGACGCCTTGCGCGCGCTCCGCACCGGCCAGAGTAATCATCGCCTGAGCTAAATCGCCGGCGTAGGTGGGGCAACCAAACTGGTCATTCACCACGCTGAGTTCTGTACGCGTCCCCGCCAGGCGCAGCATGGTTTTAACAAAGTTGGCGCCGTATTCGCTGAATACCCATGAGGTACGGATCACTATGGCTTCCGGCAATACGGCAAATACCCGCTTTTCACCTTCCCATTTACTCAGGCCATAGAAGTTAATCGGGCAGGGCTGATCGCTCTCAACGTAGGGCGTTTTTTTACTGCCGTCGAACACATAATCGGTTGAGATATGGATCAGGCGGGCGCTCACTTCACGCGCCGCGAGCGCCAGATTTTCCGGGCCGATAGCGTTCACTTTCATGGCACGAATGCGATCGGTTTCCGCTTTATCCACCGCCGTATAAGCCGCGGCATTCAGGATCACGTCAGGACGAAACTTCTTTACCACGCGCTCAACGGCCGCGCGATCGGTAATATCTAATTCAGCGGAGCCACAGGCAAACAACACCCAGTCAGCGGGAACACGATCCAGCAAACAGCGGCCAAGCTGGCCGTAAGCACCGGTTAACAAAACGCGCATTGCACCAACTCCTGCAGAGAGAGTCCTTGTTGATCTTTAGCCGACAGCTGCGGCGTAGTAATGGGCCACTGCACGGCAATGTCGGGGTCGTTCCACATCAGGCAGGCTTCATCCTGTGGGTTGTAGTAATCCGTGCATTTATATTCAAAATCTGCCACGTCAGAGAGGACCACAAACCCGTGCGCCAGCCCCGGCGGGATCCAGAGCTGGGTCTTATTCGATTCGGATAAAATAATGCCCTCCCACTGACCAAAGGTCGGGGAGTCCGGTCGTATATCAACAGCAACATCAAACACTTCGCCACGCACCACGCGCACCAGCTTGCCCTGAGGCTCCGTTTTCTGAAAATGCAGCCCACGCAAAACATGTTGCGCAGAGCGCGAATAGTTATCCTGCACAAAATCGAGATCGATATTCAGCAACTGCTGATAGCGGCGTTTTTCGAAGGTCTCAAGGAAGAAGCCGCGCGCATCGCCAAACACGTTTGGCTGGATGATTTTTACATCGGCTATTTTGGTTGCGATAACCTCCATCTCACTCCTCCACCAACATCTTCAGGTACTGACCGTACTGAGTTTTGCCGAGATAACAGCCGCGCTGCAGTAGCGCTTCATGGCAGATCCAGCCCTTGCGCCAGGCAATCTCTTCCAGACAGGCAATTTTAAAGCCCTGGCGCTTTTCAATGGTATGGATGAAGTGTGACGCTTCGAGCAGGCTTTCATGGGTGCCGGTATCGAGCCAGGCAAAACCGCGCCCCAGCACTTCCACGTTGAGTAAACCATCATTGAGGTACATCTGATTCAGCGTGGTGATCTCCAGTTCGCCGCGTGCGGAGGGCCGCACTTCACGTGCCATGGCACAGACGTTGCTGTCGTAGAAATAGAGGCCGGTCACGGCATAGCTGGATTTCGGTTGAACCGGCTTCTCTTCAATCGAGAGGGCGCGGAACTGCTTATCAAACTCCACGACGCCAAAACGCTCCGGGTCCATTACCTGGTAACCAAACACGGTGGCACCCTGCGGACGCGCCACCACCTCTTCCAGCTTCTTACCGAAGCTCTGGCCGAAGAAGATGTTGTCGCCCAGCACCAGCGCACAGCGTTCACCGGCGATGAAGGACTCACCAATAATAAAGGCTTGCGCCAGGCCGTCCGGTGACGGCTGAACGGCAAACTGCAGATTCACGCCAAAGTGGCTGCCGTCACCCAGCAGACGCTGGAAACCCGGCAGGTCCTCTGGCGTGGTGATGACCAGAATATCGCGAATCCCGGCCAGCATCAGTACCGAAAGTGGATAGTAAATCATCGGTTTGTCGTAGACCGGCAGCAGCTGTTTTGAGACGCCGCACGTCACGGGATGCAGGCGGGAACCGGTCCCGCCCGCCAGCACTATACCTTTCATCATCGCCTTCCTTATTCTGTTACTCCGCTGTTCGCAGAGTTATGTACTGAGAATACGAGCGGAACGGGTGAATCGATGGCGCGAATAACTGATAAAAAAGCGGGCAATGTGGCGGATAAGGTGTACAGGCGGCAGAAGGGGGATCAGGTATCGGGCAGCCAGGGAAAGCTTGAAGCGCGCTGGGCTTATCGCTAAGGTAGCGCGATGCCATCCGCCAGGAACCCTTCATGACTTCCATAGCCTTAATTGACGACCACGTTATCGTGCGCTCAGGTTTTGCTCAGCTGCTGGGGCTGGAACCCGGTTTTCAGGTTGTGGCTGAGTTTGGCGGCGGCCGGGACGCGCTGGCGGGGCTGCCGGGCCGGGGCGTACAGGTGTGCATCTGCGATATCTCAATGCCGGATCTCTCCGGGCTGGAGTTGCTGAAGCAGCTGCCGAAAGGCATGGCGGTCATTATGCTCTCCGTGCATGACAGTCCGGCGCTGGTGGAGCAGGCGCTGAACGCCGGCGCCCGTGGCTTTTTGTCGAAGCGCTGCAGCCCGGATGAGCTCATCGCTGCCGTCCACACCGTGGCAAAGGGCGGATGCTATCTGACACCCGACATCGCCCTCAAACTTGCCGCCGGACGGCATGACCCTCTGACTAAGCGTGAGCGGCAGGTGGCGGAGAAACTGGCACAGGGGATGGCGGTGAAAGAGATTGCGCTTCAGCTGGGGTTGTCGCCTAAAACGGTACATGTGCACCGCGCCAACCTGCTGGAGAAACTGCACGTCAGTAATGATGTGGAGCTGGCTCGCCGTATGTTTGACGGCTGGTAATGCAACACCTCTTCTCCCGGGCGGTCACCGTGCTCGCCAGCTTCTTTATCTTCTGCGCCGCCTGGTTCTGCCTGTGGAGCATCAGCCTGCATCTGGCTTCCCGGCCTGAATGGGCTGCGCTGCTGTTCCCTTTTGGGCTGCGGCTTGGCCTGTTACTCCAATGTCCGCGCGGCTACTGGGGCGTTCTGCTGGGTGCCGAATGGCTGATGCTGGCGTGGCTGGCGCACGAAGTGATGCTGAACCATGTCGGACTGCTGGTGCTGGGCAGTATTCTGACACTGCTGCCGGTGGCGCTGATCGCCCGTTATCGCCACCAGCGTGACTGGCGCACGCTACTGTTACAAGGCGCAGGGTTGGTTGCCGCCGCGCTGTTGCAAACGCTGCCGTGGATGGGGCAGGGGCAGGCGGCTTTGCAGGTGTTGCTGCTGACGCTGACCGGTGGTCTGACCGTGGCACCCACCTGCCTGGTGATCTGGCACTATCTGACGCACACGCGCTGGCAGCCGCTGGGGCCGTCACTGGTTGGTCAGCCGGTCAACTGGCGCGTACGTCATCTGCTGGGCTATCTGCTGCTGTTTATCATCAGCCTCGGTTTACAGCTCGGCTTACCCACTGAACTGGCGCGTTTCACCCCTTTTTGCCTCGCGCTCCCCATCATCGCGCTGGCGTGGCACTACGGCTGGCAGGGTGCGTTGATCGCCACGTTAATGAATACCATTGCCCTGATTGCCAGCCAGACCTGGCACGATCATGCGGTGGATTTACTGCTCTCTCTGCTGGCGCAAAGCCTGACCGGCTTGCTGCTGGGCGCCGGCATTCAGCGGCTGCGTGAGCTTAATGCCTCACTGCAGAGCGAGCTGGCACGTAATCAGAGGCTGGCGGAGCGCCTGCTGGAGACGGAAGAGCATGTCCGCCGTGAGGTAGCGCGCGAACTGCATGATGATATCGGTCAAACGGTGACCGCTATACGCACCCAGGCAAGCATTCTGCAACGGATCAGCGCCGATACGGGCGTGAAGCAGAGCGGCCAACTGATAGAGCAGCTGTCGCTGGGGGTTTATGATGCCGTTCGCCGCCTGCTTGGACGACTGCGTCCGCGCCAGCTGGACGATCTGCCGCTGGATCAGGCCGTGCGCGCGTTACTGCGTGAGATGGAGCTGGAGCGGCAGGGCGTGGTGGCGCAGCTAGACTGGAACATCGATGAAGCGCTGCTGAGTGAAGGACAGCGGGTTACGCTGTTTCGCATCTGTCAGGAGAGCATCAATAACGTAGTGAAGCACGCCAACGCACGCGTGGTCACGCTGCGCAGCGCGATAAAGCGGGATCGACTCACGCTGATTATCGAAGATGACGGCGGCGGGCTACCTGCAGGCCCGATGCAGCAGGGGTTCGGTCTGGCCGGCATGCGGGAGCGCGTTACGGCGCTGGGTGGCTCTCTGACCATTTCATGCATGCATGGCACGCGCGTTAGCGTCAGCCTGCCATTACGAAAAGCATAAGGAGCACCTGTGTTTGGCTGGCTGAAAAGTCCCCCGGCGGCAAGACCGATAACCGATCCACCGCTCAGAGATGCGCAGTATCGCTACTGGCGTCGCCACATCTTATTGACCCTGTGGCTGGGTTATGCGCTGTTTTACTTTACCCGCCGGAGTTTTAACGCTGCGGCGCCCACCATGCTGTCATCAGATATTGTGACGCGAAGCGATATCGGCCTGCTGGCTACGCTGTTTTATGTCACCTATGGCCTGTCGAAGTTTCTCTCCGGCATCGTCAGTGACCGCTCGAATGCCCGCTATTTTATGGGGCTTGGACTGATCGCAACCGGCGTCATCAACATTCTGTTTGGCTTCTCCGATTCGCTGTGGGCCTTTGTGCTGCTGTGGACGCTGAACGCATTTTTTCAGGGCTGGGGATCGCCGGTCTGCGCGCGCCTGCTGACCAGCTGGTTCTCGCGTACCGAACGTGGCGGCTGGTGGTCGGTGTGGAATACCGCGCAGACCCTGAGCGGCGCACTCATCCCGCTGGTAGTGGGTGCGGCGGCGCTCCATTTTGGCTGGCGGGCCGGCATGATGCTTGCCGGCACTCTGGCGATCCTGACCGGTTTATACGTCTGCTGGCGGTTGCGCGATCGCCCGCAGACCGTGGGGCTGCCGCCGGTTGGTGAATGGCGTCAGGATGCGCTGGAGATGGCGCAGCAGCAGGAGGGCGCCGGACTGAGTCATAAAGAGATCCTCATTAAATACGTGCTGCTCAATCCCTATATCTGGCTACTGTCGCTCTGCTACGTGCTGGTATATGTAGTGCGTGCTGCCATCAGTGACTGGGGCAATGTGTACATGTCCGAAACGCTGGGCGTCAACCTGGTGACGGCGAATAGCGCAGTCACCATGTTTGAGCTGGGCGGTTTCTGTGGCGCGCTGGTGGCAGGCTGGGGATCGGATAAGCTGTTCAACGGCAACCGTGGCCCGATGAATCTGATCTTTGCCGCCGGGATACTGCTTTCGGTGGGGGCGCTCTGGCTGATGCCGTTTGCCAGCTACGTCATGCAGGCAGCCTGTTTCCTCACCATCGGCTTTTTTGTCTTTGGCCCGCAGATGCTGATCGGCATGGCTGCCGCAGAGTGTGCCCATAAAGAGGCCGCCGGCGCGGCAACCGGCTTTGTCGGCCTGTTCGCATATCTGGGCGCATCGCTGGCCGGCTGGCCGCTGGCACAGGTGATGGAGATCTGGCACTGGAACGGTTTTTTTGCCGTTATCGCCAGCGCTGCGGGCATCTCCGCGCTACTGCTGCTGCCGTTTCTGCATGCGCAGGCACCGCGCGAGCGGTCAGAAGTGTGACCGGCGCCGCTGTTTTCAGCTCATAACATCAAAACTAAGACATTTTCCCGGTTTGGCCTGGATGCTGTCTCAGGCCGGTTAGCGCCCTGATTTTTACACTGTGCACCATTACGCAGCGATTCACATCAGGAGCACAACATGCTGGCTTTCTTAAATCAGGTGCGCAAGCCGACCCTGAACCTGCCGCTCGAACAGCGGCAAAAAATGTGGTTTAAACCCTTCATGCAGTCATATCTTGTGGTGTTTATTGGCTACCTGACCATGTATCTGATCCGCAAAAATTTCAATATTGCGCAGAATGACATGATCACCACCTACGGACTGAGCATGACGCAGCTTGGGATGATCGGCCTGGGCTTCTCCATTACCTATGGCGTGGGTAAAACGCTGGTGTCGTACTACGCCGATGGCAAAAACACCAAGCAGTTCCTGCCGTTTATGCTGATCCTCTCCGCCATCTGTATGCTGGGCTTTAGCGCCAGTATGGGCGCGGGTTCTGTCAGCCTGTTTATGATGATTGCGTTCTATGCATTGAGTGGTTTCTTTCAGAGTACCGGCGGCTCGTGCAGCTACTCCACCATTACCAAGTGGACGCCGCGCCGCAAGCGCGGCACGTATCTGGGACTGTGGAATATCTCTCACAACCTCGGCGGTGCGGGTGCCGCTGCAGTGGCGCTGTTTGGGGCTAACTACCTGTTCAATGGCCACGTCACAGGCATGTTTGTCTTTCCGTCGCTGATTGCGCTGGTGGTCGGTTTTATTGGTTTGCGCTACGGCAGTGACTCTCCGGAGTCTTACGGGCTGGGCAAAGCCGAAGAGTTGTTTGATGAAGCCATCAGCGAAGAGGATCAGGAGACGGAAGATCAGGCGATGACCAAATGGCAGATCTTCGTCGAGTATGTACTTAAAAACAAAGTGATCTGGCTGCTCTGTTTTGCCAACATCTTCCTGTACGTGGTGCGTATCGGTATCGATCAGTGGTCTACCGTGTATGCCTATCAGCAGTTAAAACTCTCTAAAGAGGTGGCGATCCAGGGCTTCACGCTGTTTGAAGTGGGCGCACTGGTAGGCACGCTGCTGTGGGGCTGGCTTTCCGATCTCGCGAATGGGCGCCGCGCGCTGGTCGCCTGTATTGCGCTGGCGTTGATCATCGCCACGCTCGGCATCTATCAGCATGCCAGCAACCAGTATATTTACCTTGGATCGCTGTTTGTGCTGGGCTTCCTGGTGTTTGGTCCGCAGCTACTGATTGGCGTGGCCGCCGTTGGCTTTGTACCGAAAAAAGCCATCGGCGCAGCGGACGGTATCAAAGGCACCTTCGCTTACCTGATTGGAGACAGTTTTGCCAAGCTGGGATTGGGCATGATTGCTGACGGCACACCGGTGTTTGGTCTCACCGGCTGGGCGGGCACCTTTGCCGCTTTGGATGCCGCCGCGATAGGTTGCATTGCGTTGATGGCGCTGGTGGCCGTGTTTGAAGAGCGCAAAATTCGCCGTGAGAAGCGTAACCAGCAGTTGAAAATGGCGTAATAGCCCTGACGGCCCGGCGTGCTGCCGGGCGGTTTATTCTGTGTTAATACAAATCCGTGCGTACAGCCCGCGCCAGTTTTTGCTTGCACCCTCGATACGGGGAAAAGTTACCCGACTGTTACAGCCCGCCGCACATCTGCCGATAACTCCCCTCAGAATCACTCATTTTTTGTCGTACGTTTCCTGTTTCTGGGGTGTCTATGCGCTTCAATTATGACTTGTTACCGGGTGAGTTGCTGACCTTCGAAGAGATCGCCCTGCGCTATGCGCAGCAGCATCCGGATGAGAAGGAGCTCACCGCACGTGGCCTGCTGAGCCCGTCGACCAGCTATCGCAACCTGATTATCCGCGCGCTGTTTGCGCAGGAAGAGCTCAACAGCCCGCTGGAGGATCTGCTGTTTATCTCTGACGATAACGAACGCAAAAACTACCTGCGCCGCTTTGAGCACTACCTGAAAAACCAGCAGGCGTTTCTCTACTTCCGGCGCAACGATGAAACGCGTAAAACCGGCCGCTGGAGAGTGGTGGGCGAAGCGCAGGTCTACGCCATGCTCGATCCGCGATCGGCGGAGGCGCAGAACCTGCTAAGCAGCCGCGGTTTTAAGCTGGTGCTGATGCGCCAGACCGAAGAGGAGGAGTACTGGCAGCTGTTCGATCCGCAGGCGCATCCGTGTTTTCCGCTGTCACGCAAGATCCAGTTTCTGGTGGTGCTGAGCACGCCACAGCAAAAAGTGCCCACCGCCGTAATGCCGGGCACGGAGGTTGGCCGCCGCGTGAAAGCCCGCGTGTTCCAGCGCGCCAGCCAGGCGGAGTTTACCTCGGCGGTGAAAGCGCGCTACGGCGCCTGCATCATTACCGGTACGCGCTTAACCGAGCGGCACAGCTGGCCGTGGGTGGAGGCCTGTCATATTGACACCCAAGAGAACGAAGAGGGGTTTCTCGCGGATAACAGCGTGGATAACGGCCTGTTTTTACGCAGTGATTTACAGCGACTGTTCATCAATAAAATGATAAGCATCGACGCGGAAACCGGGCAGGTGCTGTTTAATGCAGCACTTGAAAACGACGAGTCCATAAGTTCCTGTTATCAGGCGCTGGCGGGCAAAACCTGTGCGCTGTGGCACGCCGTGCCGCCCGGCACGCGGCAGCGGCTGCGTAATCTGCGCTGAGCGATCCCTTTCTGGCGGTGCGATCCACCGCCAACCATAACAAATTTGAAATAACCTCGCTTTTGCCTGCCTATTCTGCCAATCGAAACCTCTACAGAATTGGATAATCATGCCGATAACTTTATTAACGCAGGGTAGTCAACGTGAACGATCTCTATACCGCCGATGGCGTGATGGATAAACATTCGCTCTGGCAGCGCTATGTTCCTCTGGTGCGGCATGAAGCGCTGCGCCTGCAGGTGCGTTTGCCAGCCAGCGTTGAGCTTGACGATCTGCTGCAGGCCGGTGGCATTGGTTTATTAAATGCCGTGGAGCGCTACGACGCGCTGCAGGGCACCGCCTTTACTACCTACGCCGTGCAGCGTATTCGGGGCGCAATGCTGGATGAACTGCGCAGCCGCGACTGGGCACCGCGCAGCGTGCGTCGTAATGCGCGTGAGGTGGCCGGTGCGATGCATCAGGTAGAACAAACGCTGGGGCGTGCGGCTACCGAGCAGGAAGTGGCTGAGCGGCTGAATGTTTCGCTGGAAGAGTATCGGCAGATTTTGCTGGATACCAACAATAGTCAGCTCTTTTCGTACGACGAGTATCGGGAAGAACACGGCGACAGTGCGGAGCTGGTCACGGAGGGGCATGAGGAAGCCAACCCGTTACATCAGTTATTGGAAGGAAATCTGCGTGAACGCGTCATAGAAGCGATCGAGGCGCTGCCCGAGCGTGAAAAATTGGTGCTCACACTGTACTACCAGGAAGAACTGAACCTGAAAGAGATTGGCGCGGTGCTCGAAGTGGGGGAATCCCGCGTCAGCCAGCTGCACAGTCAGGCCATCAAACGCCTGCGGGCCCGGTTATCGGGAGCGCGCTGACAGACTCAGTTCCTGGGGAAACAAAAATAAAAAAACCGGGGACTCAGCAATGGGAGCCAAAGTCAAAGCCAGACCTTTAAGTCGCTATCTTAAAGACTATAAACACAGCCAAAGCAACTGTTCACATTGTGGCAAAGTTTTAGACCGCATGGCGTTAGTATTCCGCGGCCAGATCATCAATAAAGAGGCCATCGCCCGCATGGACCAGATGATTGACGATCAGGTCTGGATGAAGCTTCAGCCGGAACTGACGGCGCTGTGCCGTTTCTGCAGCGATATTTTTTGTAATACCCATCCGAATTACTTCGACATTATGGCGTTTAAACAATATCTGTTTGAACAGACCGAAATGAGTCACAGTACCATTCGTGAATATGTGGTGCGCCTGCGTCGTCTCGACGACATGCTAAAAGCGAAAAATTTCCCGGCAGAAAGATTACGGGGCAATAGCTGGCATGAGTGTCTGGAAAATGATCTGCCCGATGCCGGTAATAACAACTACCGTATCGCGCTGCGTAAATATGACCAGTTTTTAGGCTGGCAGCGCAGCTAAGGTTTATTTTGCATCAGTTGCTGGCGAGCATGCCGGCAACTGACGATCGCACCCGATCAATTCCGGGTGCGACTTTTCTCATCTTCTGCAACACTGTATGGATAATCGCACACTGCCCGAATGGAGGCTGCATTGTCCTTACATCTTCTGCACCAGTTCCCGCGTCTTGAACTACTCGGTGCACCTACGCCGCTTGAGCATCTTCCCCGCCTGTCTGATTATCTCGGACGCGATATCTTTATTAAACGCGATGACTTCACCCCGGTTGCGCTGGGCGGCAATAAGCTGCGCAAGCTGGAGTTCCTGGCGGCGGATGCGCTACGTGAAGGCGCAGATGTGCTGCTGACTGCCGGTGCCATTCAGTCCAACCATGTGCGCCAGACGGCGGCGGTCGCGGCGCGTCTTGGCCTCAAGTGCGTGGCGTTGCTGGAGAATCCTATCGGTACGACTGCAGAGAACTACCTTCACAACGGCAACCGTCTGCTGCTGGATCTGATGGATGTCGAGGTCGTGATGGTAGATGCACTGCACAATCCTCCGGCCCAGCTGGCAGAGCAGGCGGAGCGGCTTGAGGCGCAGGGTTTTCGGCCCTATAGCGTGCCGGTGGGCGGCTCAAACGTGCTGGGGGCGCTGGGCTACGTGGAGTGCGCGCAGGAGATCGCCCATCAAAGCGAAGGCGTGGTGGATTTTGCGGCGGTGGTGGTCGCCTCCGGCAGTGCCGGTACCCATGCCGGGCTGGCGGTAGGGCTGGAGCACCTGCTGCCCAACACTGAGCTGGTAGGCGTAACGGTTTCACGTAAATCGGAGGCGCAGCTGCCGATCGTGGAGCGCATCCGCATGCCGCTGGCTGAGCAGTTGGAACTGCAGGCGCAGGCACCGGTGACATTGTGGGATGACTACTTCGCGCCGCGCTACGGCGAACCCAATGACGATGGCATGGAAGCGGTGAAGCTGCTGGCGCGCCTTGAAGGCATCATGCTCGATCCGGTTTACACCGGCAAAGCGATGGCTGGCCTGATCGATGGCATTAGCCAGAATCGCTTCCGTCGTGACGGGCCGCTGCTGTTTGTCCACACCGGGGGATCGCCGGCGTTATTTGCTTATCATCCTTCGGTCTGAGACAGCGGCATAAAAAAGTTTATAATCCGGCGGTTAGGAATTAACAGGTCGCCTCAAAGGGCGGCCTGATTATAACAATCAGGTGCGCAACCCTGCGCACCGGTTGGGCACACAACAATCACAACACATCACAATAAATGGGGTAATTATGATCTTCTCTCCAATTCGTCGCCAGCTGGTGATGGGAATGATGGCGGTCGCACTGGTGGCGGGCGTCAACGTGAAAACCTTTGCCGCCGAAGATTTGCTGGCGCAGGTGAAGAGCAAGGGCGAGCTGCGCGTGGGTCTGGAAGGCACCTATCCGCCGTTCAGCTTCCAGGATGAGCGCGGTAAGCTGACCGGCTTTGAAGTGGAGTTCGCGCAGGAGCTGGCGCAGCACCTTGGGGTGAAAGCCGCACTGAAGCCGACCAAATGGGATGGCATGCTGGCCTCGCTGGACTCCAAACGTATCGACGTGGTGATCAACCAGGTGACCATTTCACCTGAGCGTAAAAAGAAGTATGACTTCTCTACGCCGTACACCATCTCCGGCGTGCAGGCGCTGACCATGAAGAAAAACGCCGGCACCATCAGCAAACCGGACGATCTCTCCGGCAAGAAAGTGGGCGTGGGCCTGGGCTCCAACTACGAGCAGTGGCTGCGTGATAACGTCAAAGGCGTGGATATCCGCACTTATGATGATGACCCGACCAAATATCAGGACCTGCGCTCTGGCCGCGTTGACGCCATTCTGGTGGACCGCTTAGCCGCACTGGATCTGGTGAAGAAAACCGGTGACACCATGGCGGTAGCGGGCCCGGCCTTCTCACGCCTGGAGTCGGGCGTGGCGCTGCGTAAGGGCAACGAGGATCTGCTGAAAGCGATCAACGCGGCAATCGCGGACATGCAGAAAGATGGCTCGCTGAGCAAACTCTCTGAGAAGTGGTTCGGCGCGGACGTCACGAAATAATGCAGGAGAGCTTACAGCTGGTGCTGGATTCAGCACCTTTTCTCCTTAAAGGCGCGCTGTTTACGCTGCAGCTGAGTATCGGCGGGATGTTCTTCGGCCTGATACTCGGCTTCGTGCTGGCGCTGATGCGCCTGTCGCACTTCTGGCCGATCAACTGGCTGGCGCGTATTTACGTGTCGATTTTCCGTGGCACACCGCTCATCGCCCAACTGTTTATGATCTACTACGGTCTGCCGCAGTTTGGTATCGAGCTGGATCCGATCCCGTCAGCGATGATTGGCCTCTCGCTTAACACTGCCGCTTACGCGTCTGAATCACTGCGTGGCGCGATCGCCGCCATTGAGCGCGGTCAGTGGGAGGCGGCCGCCAGTATCGGTATGACGCCGTGGCAAACGCTGCGGCGCGTGATCTTGCCGCAGGCTGCCCGCACCGCGCTGCCGCCGCTGGGTAACAGCTTTATCAGCCTGGTGAAAGATACCTCGCTGGCGGCCACGATTCAGGTGCCGGAGCTGTTCCGTCAGGCGCAGCTGATCACCTCACGTACGCTGGAGGTCTTTACCATGTATCTGGCGGCCTCGCTGATCTACTGGGTAATGGCAACCGTGCTGTCGGCACTGCAGAACCGCCTTGAAGCGCATGTGAATCGTCAGGATCGGGAGGCGAAATGAGTGCGATTGAAGTACGTCAGCTGGTAAAGCGGTTTAACGGGCAGACCGTGCTGCACGGCATCGATCTGGATGTGGCGCCGGGCGAGGTGGTCGCGATTATCGGCCCAAGCGGCTCCGGTAAAACCACGCTGCTGCGCAGTATCAATCTGCTGGAGGTGCCTGAAAGCGGTCAGGTAACGGTGGGAAGTATCACCATCGACGCCAGCCTCGGGCTCAGTAAGCAGAAAGAGAAGGTGCGGCAGCTGCGGCAGCAGGTTGGGTTTGTGTTCCAGAACTTTAACCTGTTTCCGCATCGTTCGGTGCTGGAGAACATCATCGAAGGCCCGGTGATTGTCAAAGGCGAGCCAAAAGCGGAAGCGGTGGCGCGTGCGCGCACGCTGCTGGAGAAAGTAGGGCTGCACGGCAAAGAGGAGAGTTTTCCGCGTCGCCTCTCCGGTGGTCAGCAGCAGCGCGTGGCGATCGCCCGCGCGCTGGCGATGCGTCCGGAGGTGATCCTGTTCGATGAGCCGACGTCGGCGCTCGATCCGGAGCTGGTGGGCGAAGTGCTGAGCACCATTCGGGCGCTGGCGCAGGAGAAACGCACGATGGTGATCGTCACTCATGAGATGAGCTTTGCGCGTGACGTGGCCGATCGCGCCATCTTTATGGATCAGGGGCGCATCGTGGAGCAGGGCGCGGCAAAAGCGCTGTTCAGTAATCCGCAGCAGCCCCGTACCCGGCAATTTCTCGATAAATTCCTCAATCAATAATCCCCCGGGCCGGCACGCTGGCCCGTTTTAATTCCCCTGCGCTAACATATTAATAAAATATTCTCTTACCCTTTTGGTGCATCAATATATCTTTTTTCATTTCGGTAAATGTAACGCTGGTTTTCATTATCGCGGATAGTTCTTAATTTCCGGCGCATTTAACCGCAGCATCTGTTTCTTCTGATATTCCCTTAGCCTCTCTAATCTCAGCGGAATTACGCAGCATTATTTCAGGTCAATTAATATATGGTACTGTAAAGTATTGTTATATCAGGACCATTTAAAACACTTTAAGACTTTCGCTACAGTCACCACCACAGGGTTGTTGAATAATCGTTTAAAAATCATAAATGCGTCAGCGCTTATTTCTTCACTCTTCTCCTTTAAGACCTACACTGCAGCGGGAGCTAATCCAATGAATAACGCCAGGAAAGAAGATATTGCATGGGTAAATACCCTGAAAGGGGCCTGTATATTACTGGTCGTGTTGTATCACACCGTATTACCGGGATTTGAAGGGACGGTAAAATATTTGAGCGCCGGCTGGATCCCGGCAGAAATATGGGTGCAGTTTAATACCGTATTATCACCCTTACGTATGCCAGCCTTTTTCTTTGTATCCGGGCTGCTGGCGACCAACGGCATTGTAAATCGTCCATGGAAGCAGGTGTTTACCAGCCGCATTACCAACCTGTTCTATCTCTACATCCTGTGGGGCTTTATCCAGTGGTGGTCCATTGTCGGCATCTCGACGGAGATCACCGGTCAGCGCATCTCACAAAATCTCAACGCCGCGTATGCCGGTTCGCTGTTCGAGTTTCTCAAGCTGACCTTTATGGCCATGAGCACCTCCTGGTATCTCTACGGTTTAGCGCTCTACTTCCTCTGTGCCAAAATCTTCCGCCAGCACAAAGTGGCGCTGCTGGTGGTGGCCGTGGTGCTCAATTATCTGGCAGCGGAGAAGGTTATTCCCTTCTGGGGGCCGCAGAGCCTGGCGCAGTACTTCCTGTTCTTCCTGCTGGGGGCATTCTGGAGCCCGCTGATGCTGCGCCTGAGTGAGCTGCGCCGTGAGAACATCAGCGCGTGGGCAGTGCTGGCGGCGCTGGCTGGCATTCACGTCATCTTCGGTCTCGATAAGAGCCTGTTCATGTGCATTATCGCCATACTGTTCAGCGTGGCGGCGTGCCGCTGGCTCAATGCGCACTTCGCGATGACATTCTTCAACTGGGTCGGGCGTAATACGCTGCAGATCTATGTGATACACCGCATCTTTATTGAGTTCTTTGGTATGTCGGCGATTCTGTTTGCTCAGCGTCACCATCTGTTTGAGCACGCGTGGTTTTCACTGCTTTGGGCCTGCCTGTACCCGCTGGCAATCGTGGGGATCTGTTCGCTCTGCTCCGTGGCGGTATGGTCGCTGACCAACCGGGGGATGGGACAGTCGCTGTTTGTGTTCCCGACGCTGATTGGCTTAAAGCGCAGTAAGTCGGCGGCGTAGCGGTTGGGTGAGGGGTGCGCATCCGTGAACGCGATGCGGAGAGGTTGGCGGCCCGGGCGGATCACTTCTGCGGGATAAAAAAACGGGCGGCCCGCAAAGGCCGCCCGTTTTGTTTACTGCGTGCGCTGTGTTAACCAATGGTCATCAGGCTGGCGTTGCCGCCTGCTGCAGCGGTGTTCACGCTCAGCGAACGCTCAATCAGCAGACGCTCCAGCAGCAGGTTAGTCTCACCGCGGGCAAAGCCCTGCACCGACACAATCGCGCCTTCGCGTGCGGCAATCTGCTCGCACAGGCTGCGCAGCTGATCGGCATCGCCATGGTAAATCACCGCATCAAACTCTGCGGCCAGCGGATCTTTCGCCAGCTCAATGCGCTGCTGTACGGCTGCCGGCAGCGACTGGCGCAGCGTGCGATGCAGCTCATCATCCTGCCACAGCGCCTGACTGCCTACGCTGGTCACGGCGGCCAGCTGAATCAGCGCATCCTCCTGGTTATCCGCGATACAGAGCACGCGCTCGCGCGGCAGCAGGGTAAAGGTGTTGCGCTCGCCGGTTGGGCCAGGCAGCAGTCGCACGGTACCGGCCTGCGCCAGCTCGTCGTAACGCTGGCACAGCGCCAGCAGCGCCGGCTTATCCTGCGCCCAGCTTTGCAGCGCCTGATGCGCCTGCAGCAGCATCGCACGCGCGGTGCTATCTACCGGACGCTCAGCATCCTGACGATCGAACGTCAGGCGCAGGGCGCCGTCCGGACGGTTCGCCAGCAGGCGGTAGAGATAGAGTGGTCCACCGGCTTTCGGCCCGGTGCCCGACAAGCCTTCGCCGCCGAACGGCTGCACGCCCACTACCGCACCAACCATATTCCGGTTCACATAGAGGTTGCCCACTTTGGCACCGGCCGTGACCTGTGCAATGGTCTCATCGATACGGGTGTGCACGCCGAGCGTCAGGCCGTAGCCGGATGCGTTAATCTGCTCAATCAGCTGCGGCAGGTTGTTACGGGTGAAGCGCACCACGTGCAGCACCGGACCAAAGATCTCTTTATCCAGATCGCTTACCTGATCCAGCTCGATCAGCGTCGGTTTAATGAAGGTACCGCTCTGCCACTCTTTACTGTCCTGCGGGTTCTCCTGCACCGCCTGATACACGGTGAAGCCCTTATTACGTAACGCCTGAATGTGACGCTCAATATTGGCTTTGGCTTCGGCGTCAATCACCGGGCCAACATCCGTTGACAGGCGCTCCGGGTTGCCCATGCGGCACTCCGCCATGGCGCCACGCAGCATTTTCAGCGTGTGGTCAGCCACATCGTCCTGAATACAGAGCAGACGCAGCGCTGAACAGCGCTGGCCGGCGCTATCGAAGGCCGACGCCACGATATCCACCACCACCTGCTCAGTCAGGGCGGAGGAGTCAACGATCATGGCGTTCATGCCGCCCGTTTCTGCAATCAGTGGCGTCGGGCGGCCCTGTGGATCAAGACGGCCCGCCAGGTTGCGTTGCAGCAGGGTCGCCACCGCCGTTGAGCCGGTGAACATCACGCCGCGCACGCGCTCATCGCCGGTCAGCTGTGCCCCTACGGTTTCACCCTGGCCCGGCAGCAGCTGCAGCACGCCCTCCGGTACGCCGGCATCCAGCATGATCTGCACCGCCTGCGCGGCGATCAGCGGGGTCTGCTCGGCCGGTTTGGCCAGCACGCTGTTACCGGCGGCCAGCGCCGCGGCGATCTGCCCGGTGAAGATCGCCAGCGGGAAGTTCCACGGGCTGATACAGACCACCGGACCGAGCGGGCGATGGGTTTCGTTGTCGAAATCGTCACGCACCATGCCCGCGTAGTAATAGAGGAAATCGACCGCTTCACGCACTTCGGCGATGGCGTTGTTGTAGGTTTTACCGGCTTCACGCACCAGCAGACCAATCAGCTGCTGCATCTGATCTTCCATGGTCTGGGCGGCGCGCTCCAGAATGGCGGCGCGCTCCTGCGGCGGTGTGGCAAACCAGATCGGACCGGCATTGACCGCGGCATCCAGCGCGCGGGAGACCTCCTGCGGTGTTGCTTCGCGTACGCTGCCGACCACATCGCCCGGCGCTGAGGGGTTGAGCACCGGACGGCTCTCGCCGGTATCGCACCCGCCTGCAATCATCGGCTCAGCAATCCACGGCTGGCTGGCGCTGGTCAGCAGGGCGCTGGAGAGCGACGCCAGACGGTGTTCGTTTGCCAGGTCGAGACCCGCCGAGTTCACGCGCTTATCGCCATAGAGATCGCGCGGCAGGGGGATCTTCGGATGCGGCAAGCCAATGGCACCTTCGCTGATGGCCATCTTCTCCACGGCGGAGACCGGATCGGCCACCAGCTCATCAATCGGCAGTGTGTTATCGGCAATACGGTTAACAAAGGAGGTGTTGGCACCGTTCTCCAGCAGGCGGCGCACCAGATACGCCAGCAGCGTTTCGTGCGTGCCAACCGGCGCATAGATGCGGCATGGGCGGTTCAGTTTGCCATCGGCCACTTTCCCCACCACCTGCTCGTACAGCGGTTCACCCATGCCGTGCAGGCACTGGAACTCATACTGGCCCGGATAGTAGTTATTGCCCGCCAGCTGATAGATCGCCGCCAGCGTATGGGCGTTGTGCGTTGCAAACTGCGGGTAGATCAGGTTTGGCACGGCCAGCAGTTTACGGGCGCAGGCGAGATAGGAGATATCGGTATACACCTTACGGGTGTAAACCGGATAGCCCTCCAGGCCCTCCATCTGCGCGCGCTTGATCTCGCTATCCCAGTATGCGCCCTTCACAAGACGGATCATCAGACGGCGACGGCTGCGCTGCGCCAGATCCACCAGCGAGTCGATGACAAACGGACAGCGTTTCATGTAGGCCTGAATCACGAAGCCGATACCGTTCCAGCCCTCCAGCTCGGGCTCAAAGCAGAGCTTCTCCAGCAGGTCGAGCGACAGCTCAAGGCGATCCGCCTCTTCAGCATCGATGTTGATACCGATGTCATACGAGCGGGCCAGCAGCGTCAGGGATTTGAGGATAGGGTAGAGCTCCTCCATCACGCGCTCATACTGCGCACGGCTGTAGCGCGGATGCAGCGCCGAGAGCTTAATGGAGATGCCCGGGCCTTCATAAATGCCGCGCCCATTGGAGGCTTTACCGATGGCGTGGATCGCCTGCTGATAGGAGAGCAGATACGCTTTGGCATCGCTGGCGGTCAGCGCCGCTTCGCCCAGCATGTCATAGGAGTAGCGGAAGCCTTTCTCCTCCAGCTTGCGCGCGTTTGCCAGCGCCTCGGCAATGGTCTCACCGGTGACGAACTGCTCGCCCATCAGGCGCATCGCCATATCCACACCTTTGCGAATCAGCGGCTCACCGCTTTTGCCGATGATGCGGTTGAGTGATTTCGACAGATTGGCTTCGTTGTGCGTAGACACCAGACGTCCGGTAAACAGCAGGCCCCAGGTTGCGGCATTCACAAACATTGATGGGCTGCGGCCCAGGTGTGACTGCCAGTTACCGTTACTGATTTTGTCGCGAATCAGCGCATCGCGGGTAGGCTTGTCAGGAATACGCAGCAGCGCTTCCGCCAGACACATCAGCGCCACGCCCTCTTGTGAGGAGAGGGAGAACTCCTGCAGCAGGCTTTGCACCATACCGGCGCGTCCGGTTGCACCTTTTTGGTGCCGCAGCTTGTCGGCCAGGCTGTAGGCCAGCTGATGTGTTTTCTCTGCCAGCGGCGCAGGCAGACGTGCTTGCTCCAGCAGCATCGGTACCGCATCGGTCTCCGGGCGACGCCAGGCTGCCGTAATGGCAGAGCGGGTAACCGACTGCGGCAGAATGTGTTCGGCGAAGTCGAGGAAAGGCTGCACTGACTCATCCGGCGCGCTTTCTGCGCTCTCAGCGTCCGTGAGCTGCAGCGGGATTTCCGGCAGCGTTTCACCGGCCTCCAGCTGCGTCAGATAGTTAAAAATGGCCTGTTTGATCAGCCAGTGCGGCGTGCGATCAATCTTACCGGCGGCCAGTTTAATGCGATCGCGGGTGGCTTCATCCAGCTTCACCCCCATGGTCGTCGTTCCCATGATTTCCTCGTCTTCAAAATGAATCAACATCAGCGTGGGCTGCACTATCACTCATGTTGCAACTTTGTGCAACCGTGTTAAATGTGACCTCAGTTGCACGTTTTACACCGCCTTTTTGATGCCTGTGGTAAAAGCGGCATAAAACTTGCTGCAAGAATCTCGCCAGTTGTGCAGGGCACCTCAATAAAGGGGCAACCAGAGTGCATTGGGTGCAACCAAAGTGTGAGCAGGCGCAACCTGTGAGCACAGGAAGGTAAAAGTGAGGTGAAACCCAGGTAACAGCTGTGTTAAATGCATTGTGCGCGCCGCACCTTTGCGGCAGGATACCGCGCCTTAAGAGAAATCGCTTTCTCTGGATGCGGTAAAGCCCTGGCTGCTATCCCGTTCCGATAGCGCAGGTAAAAGATTTCTCTTACGAGATCAAATAATAAGTGGAGAGAGTATGAGTGTAAGCACACCGATGCTGGTGACCTTTGTCATTTACATCCTTGGGATGGTGTTGATTGGTTTCATTGCCTGGCGATCAACCAAGAACTTTGACGACTATATTCTGGGCGGCCGCAGTCTGGGCAGCGTAGTGACGGCGCTCTCGGCGGGCGCATCAGACATGAGTGGCTGGCTGCTGATGGGCCTGCCGGGCGCCATTTTCCTGTCAGGCATCTCCGAGAGCTGGATCGCTATCGGCCTGACCATCGGCGCGTGGCTTAACTGGAAGATTGTGGCGGGCCGCCTGCGCGTGCAGACCGAACACCACAACAACGCCTTAACGCTGCCGGACTTCTTCACCAGCCGCTTCGAAGACAACAGTAAACTACTGCGTGTTATCTCGGCGGTGGTCATCCTGATCTTCTTCACTATCTACTGTGCTTCAGGTGTTGTAGCGGGCGCGCGCCTGTTTGAGAGCACCTTCGGCATGGATTACCAGACCGCGCTGTGGGCCGGAGCGGCCGCCACCATCCTCTATACACTGGTGGGTGGATTCCTTGCGGTGAGCTGGACCGATACCGTGCAGGCCAGCCTGATGATCTTCGCGCTGATCCTGACGCCGGTGTTTGTGATTATCGCCGTGGGCGGCCTGGACGACTCGCTGGCGGTGATTGAAGCGAAGAGCCTGGAAAACCTCGACATGCTGAAAGGGCTGAACTTTGTCGCGGTAATTTCGCTGCTGGGCTGGGGGCTGGGCTATTTCGGTCAGCCACATATCCTGGCACGCTTCATGGCGGCGGAATCGCACCGCTCAATCCGTACGGCACGACGTATCGGTATGGCGTGGATGATCCTGTGCCTGGCGGGTGCGGTGGCGGTTGGTTTCTTCGGCATCGCCTATTTCCAGAACCACCCGGAGCAGGCGGCTGGCGTAAGCGAGAACGGCGAGCGCGTGTTTATCGAACTGGCGCGTATTCTGTTTAACCCGTGGATTGCCGGTATTCTGCTCTCCGCGATCCTGGCGGCAGTCATGTCAACCCTGAGCTGCCAGCTGCTGGTGTGTTCGAGTGCGTTGACGGAGGATCTCTACAAAGGTTTCCTGCGTAAAAACGCCAGTCAGAAAGAGCTGGTGTGGGTAGGGCGCCTGATGGTGCTGGTCATTTCGCTGATTGCCATCGCGCTGGCCGCTAACCCGGAAAACCGCGTGCTGGGCCTGGTGAGCTACGCCTGGGCTGGATTCGGTGCCGCATTCGGACCGGTGGTGCTGTTTGGCGTGTGCTGGAAACGCATGACGCGCAACGGCGCGCTGGCCGGCATGGTCGTGGGTGCCGCCACCGTTCTGCTGTGGAAACAGTATGGCTATACCGCACTGTATGAGATCATCCCTGGCTTTATCTTCGCCAGCATCGCGATTGTGGTGTTCAGCCTGATTGGCCGTGCGCCTTCAGCGGCGGCTCAGCAGCGCTTTGCGGCAGCAGAAGCGGAATATAACGCGAAGTAAGCGCGTTTGAGTTGAAAGACCCGCGTCATAAGTGATGCGGGTTTTTTTATGCCTGCAGCATCCTTACCGTTTCTACCGCTGGAATGATGGAGCAGGTCAGAAGGGGTGCTGAGCACGCCGGATCGGCAACACCCTCGTCCTGCGGGCCTCGGCATCCCTGCCGCGTGACGTCCGGCTTACCTCAACATCCCTTCTTCCTCCATACGGATGAGCCGCTTTAAATCATCAGCAACGCCCAGGCTCAAAGGGCCAACGGGGTTATATGGCTTGCAGCTACCTCCGCGCCAGGGAAGGCGCGGCGGCAGGCCTCATGGATGCGTTTATGCCGGTGCAGCAAGCCATATAACTTTGTTAGCCCGGATGCAAAACCTACAGCGATACTGAGCAAGGGCCCCCGCAAAACAAAATTAATTTCGCATGGTGACTTGTATTTCTTGGCGCGATAATGATAATCGATATCGTTCGCACTTTACGTAATTTTACTTTCGATCTACCCTTCTTAATATTCAAGAGGTTGGTGATGTTTGTACCTTTTCTCATCATGCTGCGCGAAGGTCTTGAAGCAGCGCTCATTGTCAGCCTGATTGCCAGCTATCTGAAACGCACCCAGCGCACCCGGTGGTTTCCCGCCATGTGGGCAGGCGTCTTCATTGCTGCGGCGCTCTGTCTGGCGCTTGGCCTCTTTATCAACGCCACCACCGGCGAATTTCCGCAGAAACAGCAGGAGCTGTTTGAAGGCATCGTGGCCGTCATCGCCGTCATCATTCTCACCTCAATGGTGTTCTGGATGCGCAACGTGGCGCGCAACATTAAAGCCACGCTGGAAAAATCGGTCGATCAGGCTCTGCAAAACCGCGGTGGCAGTGGCTTACCGCTGGTGCTGATGGTGTTTCTGGCCGTAGCGCGGGAGGGGCTCGAATCCGTCTTCTTCCTGCTGGCGGCTTTCACCCAGGATGTCGGGTACGCACCACCTGTTGGCGCCGTGCTGGGTCTGGTCACCGCCGTGGTGCTCGGGATGTTGATCTACTATGGCGGTATTCGCCTCAATATGGCGCACTTCTTCCGCTGGACCAGCCTGTTCATCCTTTTCGTGGCGGCCGGGCTGGCCGCCGGTGCGATTCGCGCCTTCCACGAAGCCGGACTCTGGAACCACTTCCAGGCGACGGCGTTTGACTGGAGTAACATACTCTCCACGCACTCGGTATTTGGCACGCTGCTGGAGGGCATTCTCGGTTATCAGGAGGCGCCCAGCGTCAGCGAAGTGGCGATGTGGCTACTCTATCTGATCCCGGCACTGCTGCTGTTTTTCTTCCCGGCACGTCCGACGCCTGGCGCCGCACGTACCGCACGCTAACTTCTTCAGGCGCTGCGCGCGCCTGCTTCTTCTGTAACAGGGATAACACTATGACGATTCGCTTCCGCCGCAAGGCGCTGTTGGTCTCCATGCTGGCGCTCTCCGGCGCGGCGTCTGCCGCTGCCGTTCCGCAGGTCACCGTTACCGTGACAGACCAGCAGTGCGAGCCCATGTCGCTCAACGTTCAGGCCGGTAAAACCCAGTTCATTATCAAAAATAACAGCCAGAAAGCGCTGGAGTGGGAGATCCTCAAAGGCGTTATGGTGGTGGAAGAGCGTGAAAATATTGCGCCGGGCTTCAGCCAGAAGCTCACTGCGAATCTTGAAGCGGGCGAATATGAGATGACCTGTGGCCTGCTCAGTAACCCGAAAGGCAAGCTGGTGGTGAGCGGCGCCAGCAGAACGGCCACCAACGGCAAGCCCGATGTGCTGCAGCTGGTTGGCCCGATTGCCGATTACAAACTCTATGTGATGAACGAAGTCAGCGCGCTGGTCGCGGGCACCAAAGCCTTTACCGATGCGGTCAAAGCCGGCGATGTGGCAAAAGCCAAAGCGTTGTACGCGCCCGCGCGCGTGCACTACGAGCGCATCGAACCCATTGCAGAGCTCTTCTCTGACCTGGATGGCAGCATTGACGCGCGTGAGGATGATTTTGAGAAAAAGGCGGATGATCCGAAATTCACCGGTTTCCACCGCCTTGAGAAGATCCTGTTTGCGGACAACACGACCCACGGGGCGGACGCGTTTGCTACCCGGCTGAATCAGGATGTGCTGGAGTTGCAGACCCGCATCAGCGCCCTGGCATTCCCGCCGGCAAAAGTGGTGGGTGGCGCAGCGGGCCTGATCGAAGAGGTGGCCTCCAGTAAAATCTCCGGCGAGGAAGATCGCTACAGCCGTACCGATCTGTCAGATTTTCAGGCCAATATCGATGGCGCGCAGAAAATCGTTGAGCTGTTGCGTCCCCTGCTGGAAAAAGCCAATCCACAGCTGCTGGCGAAGGTGGAGACGAACTTTAAGAAAGTGGATGGCATTCTCAGCAAATACCGCACGACGGACGGCTTTGAATCCTATGAAAAACTCACCACCACCGATCGTAATGCGCTGAAAGGGCCCATCACAACCCTGGCGGAAGATCTCTCCCTGTTACGTGGCACGTTAGGTCTCGATTAATCATGAGTAAGCAAAATGACGCGGCGCAACCGTCGCGTCGCCGTCTGTTGCAGGGGTTAGGGGTGCTGGGCGGTGCGGCTGCCCTTGCCGGTGGCTGTCCGTTTCATGCAGCGGCCGCCGGTGAAGCTTTCTCGCCGGGTACGGTAACACCCGGTGCGCGTCAGCAGGTGCAACCGTTTTACGGCGCGCATCAGGCAGGCATCCTGACGCCGCAGCAGGCATCCATGATGCTGGTGGCATTCGACGTGCTGGCTACAGAGAAAACCGAGCTTGAGCGCCTGTTCCGTTTGCTGACGCAGCGCTTTGCATTTCTCACGCAGGGCGGACCGGCGCCGGTGGTACAGAACCCGCAGCTGCCGCCCATGGACTCCGGTATTCTGGGCGCCGATATCGCGCCCGATAACCTGACCATCACGCTGTCGGTTGGCCACAGCCTGTTTGATGAGCGCTTTGGGCTGGGGGCGCATAAACCGGCGCAGCTGCAGGCCATGACGCGCTTCCCTAATGATTCGCTCGACGCTGAGCAGTGCCATGGCGATATCCTGCTGCAAATCTGTGCCAATACGCAGGATACCGTTATCCACGCACTGCGCGACATCATCAAACACACGCCGGATTTGCTGGCGGTGCGCTGGCGGCGCGACGGCTTTATCGCCGATCACGCCGCGCGCAGTAACGGTAAAGAGACGCCGATTAATCTGCTGGGTTTCAAAGACGTTACGGCAAATCCGGACACGCAGAACAGCGCGCTGATGGACAAACTGTTGTGGGTCACGGCGGACCAGCAGGAGCCGGCATGGGCGCGCGGGGGCAGCTATCAGGCGGTGCGCATTATCCGCTTTCACGTTGAGATGTGGGATCGCACGCCGCTGGGCGAGCAGCAGACGATCTTTGGCCGCGAAAAGTTATCGGGTGCGCCGCTGGGCATGCAGCATGAGCACGATGTGCCTGACTACCGCAGCGATCCGGACGGTGAACGCATTGCGCTGGACGCACATATCCGTCTGGCCAATCCGCGAACGCCGGAAACCGAGAGCAGCATGATGCTGCGCCGTGGCTATAGCTACTCTGCGGGCATCACCGGGGCAGGGCAGCTGGATATGGGGTTATTGTTTGTCTGTTACCAGCATGATTTAACGAAAGGTTTTATTACCGTGCAAAAACGGCTGAACGGTGAAGCGCTGGAGGAGTATATTCGCCCTATCGGTGGCGGATACTTTTTTGCGCTGCCCGGCGTAACGGATAAAAATCATTATCTCGGCCAGTCTTTGCTGCAGGCCTGATTAATTAATGCACAGCGCCCGGTAGACAAAAACGTTACCGGGCGTGATTGTTAAATTCTGCTTAAATTTCCCGCGCAAGCTCCCCATTTCCGAATGTTCTGAAAAATCTCAAATATGGGCTAATAATCCATCCTGTTGAATTTAATAATGAAATTAATTTAAGTACGATGCGCCTGGGCTGCGCTTATCATTAATTCTTTAACGCCAGGTAAATTTACTGTTGCAAATTGCCACTAATATGATTCACTTTACTTATAAGCGTTGTCAGTTGTGTGGCTAAGTCCACTGGAGTTCGCGCATGACCTCGTCCATCTTCGGACAGTTAAATAGACATCATCAAGCGCAGTTCGCCGCGGGGGATATCCTCCCGCCTGAAAATCTCCTTCTTTTTTCACTTCTTAACGCGCAACAAAATTCACTTCTCTACCGGTGCGCGTCAGCGTTTCGGCGCTATCGCACACTTTTCCTGCTGTCTCAATACGGCTTACAAGGAAGCCATCGAAACCTCTAAAGCGTTCAAGTCATCGCCGCGGGTGATCCGTCGCGATTAATGAAACCAACTGTAAGGTGCCACTATGGGAAGACAGAAAGCAGTGATCAAAGCGCGTCGTGAAGCTCGTCGGGTGCTTCGTAATGACTCTCGCAGTCATCGTCAGCGTGAAGAAGAATCGGTCACTTCGCTGGTGCAGATGGGTGAGCTGGATGCAATTGGCATGGCGCGCGATGTGCGTGACCGGGCACCGATTGAAGCCCGAAATGAAGCTCAGGCGCACTATCTTAACGCCATAGAAACGAAACAGCTGATATTCGCCACCGGTGAAGCCGGTTGCGGTAAAACCTGGATTAGCGCAGCGAAAGCCGCTGAAGCCCTGATCAATAAGGATATCGAAAGGATTATTGTGACGCGCCCGGTGCTACAGGCGGATGAAGACCTCGGTTTCCTCCCTGGAGATATTGCTGAGAAATTCGCCCCCTATTTCCGCCCGGTTTACGACGTTCTGGTTAAACGTCTCGGCGCTTCCTTTATGCAGTACTGCCTGCGACCGGAAATCGCTAAGGTGGAGATCGCGCCCTTTGCGTATATGCGCGGACGCACGTTTGAGAATGCGGTGGTGATCCTTGATGAGGCACAAAACGTCACCGCTGCGCAGATGAAAATGTTCTTAACCCGTCTGGGTGAGAACGTGACGGTGATTGTTAACGGTGATATCACTCAGTGCGATCTGCCCGCCAGCGTCAAATCCGGTCTTGCCGATGCACTGGCGCGTTTTGAAGAGGATGAGATGATTGGCGTGGTGCGTTTTGGTAAAGACGATTGTGTCCGCTCGGCACTGTGCCAGCGTACGCTAAACGCTTACAGTTAACCTTGCTTTAATTGACAGACATCAACCCGGCTCCGGCCGGGTTTTTTATTGGCCGATCACATCGGCAAGATAGATCACTTTTCAGCGCTCCCGGCCGGGAGAGGCCGGAAAATTCTGCAATCGCTCTGCGGCTAATAAATTCGTGTCATACTCAGCGAGGCATTTTTTCAGCAATCGGGGAGCGGGCAATGCGGTCTGTCGTGATAAGCGCAATTATCGCTGTTGCAGGCGGGATATGTGGGGCAATGATAAGCAAGAGCGATGGATTGTTCTCTTCCGGCGGCGGTTCTCAATCCGCGGTAAACGCGATTGACGGCGTTTCGCCTGCTATTGACGGTTATGGCAAAGTGCATTATGACGCCAGCAGTGCTTTTCAGCCGGACAGGGCGCTGAGCCATAAAGTGGTGTTTAAAGTCAGTCAGGGAGAGGCAAAACGCGCTCAGGTGAACCCGGCGCTGGAGCAGGTGGCACAGGTCGTTAATGCCTATGTGGCAGCCGGCGTGCCGCTGCAGCAGCTGCAATTTGTGGTAGCGGTGAATGGCGAGGCGACCGACGCCATGCTGAATAATGCACGCTTCCGTACCCTGTTCGGCGTGGATAACCCTAATCTGCCTTTGATCACTGCGCTGAAACAGCAGGGCGTTAAGGTGACGGTCTGCGATCAGGCACTGGCATGGCACCACTATCAACCGCAGTGGATCGCGGATTCAGTGATCCATACGCCGTCGGCCTTGACCACCGTCACTACGTTACAAAACCAGGGTTATGCGCTGCTTAATATGTGATGAGTTGCCCTGGCGGCTCTGTGGGTTGCCACTACGAAACCTGGAGCGCTGGATTTTGGGCCACAGCAATAACGATAGCGTGAGAAGCCCGTCGGGGCTTCTCATCCCCCTCCGATCGGAGAATATATAAAAAAAAGCCTGAACTTTCGTCCAGGCTCTTCTTAGAATATGGCGGTGAGAGGGGGATTCGAACCCCCGATACGTTGCCGTATACACACTTTCCAGGCGTGCTCCTTCAGCCACTCGGACACCTCACCATATTTTTTTCGCTAACCACTGTGGGTCAACGGGGCGCTACTATAGGGAGTTCGCTGAAAAGGGTCAAGCGCTATTTTCTCCTTTTTTTCTATCCGCTTAAGCTGTGTGCAAATCGCTGCAACGCTGTGCGAACTGGCCGTTCTGTCATCAAATTACACCCGGCGTGACACAAAAGTGTCACTCAACTGTCGCAGACTTGTCAGCGGAAATAGTAAGTCAAATTTACTGATAAGGATGCTGATTAATGAAACACTTACCTCTCTTTACCGTCTCTCTGCTGGCCTCTGTCATCGCGACCTCTGCGGTAGCGGAGGATGTCGCGCACTATTCGCGTGCCGCGGCAGGGGATATCACCCAGCACGGTGGTGCGCGTCGCTTAACCGGCGACCAGACGGAAGCGCTGAAAGCATCGTTAAGTAATACCACGGCAAAGAACGTCATCTTGCTGATTGGCGATGGCATGGGGGATTCAGAAATCACCGCCGCGCGTAATCAGGCAAGAGGTGCCGGTGGTTTTTTCCCCGGCCTTGATGCCCTACCGCTCACCGGCCAGTACACGCACTACTCGCTGGATAAGAAAACCCATAAACCCAATTACGTTACTGACTCAGCGGCCTCGGCAACGGCGTGGGCCACCGGTACCAAGTCCTATAACGGGGCGATTGGCGTGGACGTGAACGGTAAAGATCAGGTCACCTTGCTTGAGCTGGCGAAAGCGGCAGGCAAAGCTACTGGCAATGTCTCAACCGCAGAGCTGCAGGATGCCACGCCCGCCGCGCTGATGGCGCACGTCACGTCGCGTAAGTGCTACGGCCCGGAAAAAACCAGCGAGCTGTGTCCGACTAACGCACTGGAGCAGGGCGGGAAAGGATCGATAAGCGAGCAGATGCTCAAAACCCGCCCGGATGTCACGCTGGGTGGCGGAGCCAAATCCTTCAGTGAGGTGGCTAAAGCTGGCGAGTATCAGGGGAAAACGCTGCGCGATCAGGCTCAGGCGCTCGGTTTTCAGCTGGTCGGTGATCTGGACGGTATGAACGGCGTTCGCCAGGCCGATCAACGCAGGCCGCTGCTGGGCCTGTTTTCAGAGGGCAATATGCCGGTGCGCTGGCAGGGGCCGAAAGCCAGCTATCACGGCAACATTGATAAGCCCGTTGTAACCTGTGAAGTCAATTCAGCGCGTCCGGCATCAGTACCGACGCTGGCGCAGATGACGAAAAAGGCGCTGGATCTGCTGAGCACGAACCCGAAAGGCTTCTTCCTGCAGGTGGAGGGCGCGTCAATTGATAAGCAGGATCACGCCGCCAACCCGTGCGGTCAGATTGGTGAAACCGTTGATCTGGATGAAGCCGTACAGCAGGCGCTGGCCTTTGCGCGTGAGCACGGCGATACGCTGGTGGTGGTTACGGCGGACCACGCGCACAGCAGCCAGATCATTGAAAACGGCAGTGAAGCACCGGGTCTGACCCAGGCGCTGAACACCAAAGATGGCGCGGTGATGACCATCAGCTACGGCAACTCGGAAGATGATTCCCAGGGCCACACCGGTACGCAAATCCGCATCGCGGCTTACGGTCCCCATGCGGCTAATGTGGTGGGCCTGACCGATCAGACGGATCTCTTCTTTACGCTGAAAAATGCGATGGGTATTCAGTAAACCCTGGCGCACAGCGGATGCCCTGTGGCGAATCGCTCCCGGGTATCCGCTATTTTGTCTGTTCAGGGGCGGAACGCGCCTGCAGCACAATCCACCCTCCGGCTATCAATCCGGCTGCTGCCAGTCCCAGCGCAGGTTGCAGCGAAGCAAAAAGATGCACACTGGCAGATGACACCAGCGGGCCAATCAGCTGGCCGGTGGCATAACCCGAGGTGAGCACCGCCACGGTTTTTGCCAGGTTGCCGCTGGTCAGTTCACGCGCCAGGCGCATCGAAAGCTGCATAATCGACAAAAACGCCAGACCAATCACCACGGTTGCCAGCAGTAGACCGCCGGCGCCTGGCAACATCACCACGGCGGCGACGCCCAATCCCTGCATCATCATCACCAGCGCAAGACTGATGCGGGTATTGATGCGCGGTGCACAGGCAATCACTAACAGCACGCCAGCAATTGCCGCCACGCCAAACAGGGGCCAGAACAGCGCGGCGCGTTGCCCGCTCGCAAACAGGCTGTGGGCCATCTGCGACAGAAACGTCGCGGGCAAAATGTATCCGAAGCCCGCCAGCGTATAGGCGATCAGCAGCCGTTTCAGCGCCGGGCTCATGGTGGCAGCCTGTGTCTGCTGGCGTGCCGGCAGGGCCGCAGGCAGTGCACGCCACACCAGCAGCGCACCCGCCAGCGCCACCACGCCGTAGACGCACCAGGCCGTTGCATCATGCAGATGAAACTGTGCCATCAGCCATGCCAGCACGCCGGTCAATGTGATGCCAATGCCCGGCCCGGTAAACACCGCAGCGGACATGCGCGGCGCCCCCTCAGCAGCCAGCACCATCTGCGTCCAGGAGGTCACCAGGATCAGCGCCCAGGCGCCGCCTATGCCGGCGATAAAGCGAAACAGGCACTGCAGCGTGAAATCGGCGGTAAAGCCCGACAGCAGCGTCACCAGCGCCGTCGCCAGTAACCCGCTCTTCAGATAGCGCGCGTGGTGCTGACGCAGCCGGCTCACCTGTAGCGCCCCAAGCAGATAACCGATGTAGTTCATCGCTGCCAGCACGCCGGCGCTGGATAGCGACAGATGGTGGTCAGCTATCATCAGCGGTATTTGCGGCGTTAAGGAGAAGCGCCCCATGCCCATTACCACCACCAGCGTGACAATGCCGGTCAGAAGCGTAACCAGGCGGACTCTTTGCGACGGGTTGCGGGGTTGCGTACCCGGTAGTGATTCTGCTGACATACTTTGCTTTACTCCCGTGAGATACCGTAATCTTGCCGTCGATAGTAAACGTCAATCAGTCAGTGAAAAATGGGGCGGTTTATCCTATGACTACAGGTCATACCCGGGCGGAAAACATGCGCAATCAGGATGTGAAAAACTTCCTTACGACCCACCGCGCGCGCGTTGATCCGCAGCGCTACGGTTTCAGCACGCTTAACCGGCGCGTAAAAGGTTTGCGCCGCGAAGAGGTGGCACAGCTGGCCGCAGTGAGCGTCAGCTGGTACACCTGGCTTGAGCAGGGACGCGATATCAGCATCTCCCTGGCCGCGCTGCAGCGCATTGGCAGAGTGCTGCAGCTCTCCGTCACCGAGCAGGAGTATCTGGAAGCGCTGATCTTTGGTAATGCGCATCCACAGCCGCTTAGTCAGGCACTGCCAGCCGAGGTGATGGCCATGGTAGATGCGCTGGAACCCCATCCGGCATTCGTGCGCCGCGCCAACATGGACATCGTCTACTGGAATCAGGCTGCCCGGTCGCTGATTGTGGATTGGTCGCTGCTGCCCGCAGAGGATCGTAATACGCTTAAGCTGATGTTCCTTAATGACGATTACCGCCAGCGCATTCATGGCTGGGAGCAGGCGGCCCGCCATACGTTATCGGCGTTTCGTGCCAGTTACGTCGCCAGTAATCAGGCGCAGGCGTTTGAGTCAGTCATTACGGATCTGCTGGCGCGCAGCAGCGCTTTTCGCACCATGTGGAACTATCAGGATGTCAGCAAAATGGGCACCGGCAATAAGACCATCATTGATGTCGAGGGCAGGGCACAGACCTATACCTACACGTCGCTACTGATTGAGCAGACGCCGGGCATGCATGTCATCTTTTATCTGCCGCACGGCACGGGCACGCGCTAAGCCGCAGCAACACGCTGCAAGCACTACCACACCTCTATCGCTGCAGATACGGCACAGGGTCAGAAGGGAGGGTGAGCACGCCCGGAACGGCAACGGCCGCATCCATGCGGGCCTCGGCACGCGGCATCCCTGCCGCGTGACGTCCGGGCTTACCTTACCCTCCCTTCTTCCCTTAACCATCGGTACCGCTGTTTATAAGGAGCTGATTCAGTTTTGATTCTGGAGTGGCGACCTGCAGGGCTGCCAGCCGCCTTTACAAACCGCGCTGCGCCATCAGGCGAGCCAGATCCACCAGACGGTTTGAGAAGCCCCACTCGTTATCATACCAGGCGAGGATCTTGACCAGGTTACCGCCAATTACCAGCGTTGACAGACCATCAATAATCGACGAACGGGGATCGCCCTGGTAATCACTCGACACCAGCGGTTCATCGCTGTAACCGAGAATACCGTGCAACGGGCCTTCCGCCGCGGCGGCTTTAAATGCTTCATTCACCTCTTCGGCGGTGACATCGCGCTTCAGCGTCACGGTCAAATCGACGATAGAGACCACCGGCACCGGCACGCGCAGCGAATAGCCGGTCAGACGGCCGTCCAGCTCGGGAATAACGCGCCCCAGCGCCTTCGCGGCACCGCTGGAGTAAGGCACAATCGACAGCGCCGCCGCCCGCGCACCGCGCAGATCTTTCTCCGGCTGATCGTGCAGGGCCTGGCTGTTGGTATAGGCGTGCGTGGTGTTCATCAGGCCGTGTTCAATACCAAACGCCTTATGCAGGACCTGCGCCGCCGGTGCCAGGCCATTGGTGGTGCAGCTGCCGTTGCTCACCACAAAGTGCTGCTGCGGATCGTAATGCTGGTCATTAACGCCCATCACAATGGTCAGGTCGTCATTTTTGCCGGGCGCAGAGATGATCACGCGCTTCGCACCGCCATGCGTAATGTGTACTGCGGCTTTATCGCGCTCGGTAAAGAAGCCGGTGGCTTCAATCACGATATCTACCCCGACATCGGCCCAGCGAATGTTGGCGGGATCGCGCTCGCTGAACACGCGCACCGCTCTATCGTCAATGCGCAGCTCGCCTTCACCGGCCGTAACCTCTGCCGGTAAGCGACCCAGCAGGGAGTCGTGTTTCAGCAGATGCGCCAGCGTTTTGCTGTCAGTGAGGTCATTGATAGCGACGATCTCGATGTCATCGCTGCCCAGTGCTGCGCGGAATACGTTACGTCCGATACGGCCAAAGCCGTTAATGCCTACCTTGATCATGACTGACTCCTTTGTGAAGTAATTGCAGTCACTGTAGGCCTGGCGGACTTTGGCGTAAACGACAAAAAAGGATCACTTTACGCCATTTTGCGGCAGTGGAAGCGCTGGCGATATTCACCCGGCGTAAGATGCAGCTGCCGCTCAAAACTGCGGCGCAGGTTGATGCTGCTGCCAAAGCCGGTTGCCATGGCGATACGCTCCAGCGTCTCGGTGCTCTGCTCCAGCCGCTGCCGGGCCGCTGCCAGACGTGCTTCCGCCACGTAGCGCGCCGGCGATACGCCGGTTTCCCGGGTAAACACGCGGGTAAAGTTACGCGGACTCATGGCAACCTCGGCGGCCAGTCTTTCCACCGACAGATCGTCCGCAAGGTGGCTGCCGATCCAGCTCTGCAGCTGGCTAATCGGGCCGGTATCACTGGCCGGTTGCAGATGGAAGCGGCTGAACTGCATCTGTCCGCCCGGGCGCCGCAGATACATCACCATATCCTGCGCAATGTCGCGCGCCACGCTGAAGCCAAAATCCTCTTCCACCAGCGCTAATGTCAGGTCAAAACCAGAGCTGACACCGCCGGATGTCCAGATGGGGCCGTCCTGAATATACAGCGGGCCGCTTTCCACCTGTACGCGTGGATAGCGCGTCTGCAACGTCTCCAGCAGCCGCCAGTGGCTGGTAGCGCGGCGACCATCCAGCAAGCCCGCCTCCGCCAGCAGCAGGGAGGCGCCGCAAATCGAGACGACGCGCCGCGCCTGTGGTGCCGCCAGCCGGACAAAGTCCACCACCATGTTGCCCTCTTCGACGCTGTCGCCGCGTCCTGTAATCATGATGGTATCCCAGGCGGCGCGCGGATCGAGCTCCGCCAGCTTGAGGTCCGCCAGCAGGTTCAGGCCGGACTGGCCGTGAATAACCTGATGTGGTTGCGTGGTGGCAATACTGGTGCGATAGCGTGGCTGGTCAACGCCCACCGGCAGGTGCAGATTGGCGTGCATGAGGATATCGGCGATGCCCGCCGCTTCGAACAGCATGCCGCCGTCTGGTACAATAATCAGAAAGGTTTTCATGGCGTAAAATGTACCTTTACCATGAAAGATGTCAACGCATGATTATGCGCTTCACACATATTCGGGCATCGCCGGAACTTCACTGTCCGTCTGTGATTTCCAGGACAGCTCAGCCCGCGCGACCACTGCTAACGCTCGAAAAGCACAGGTGATTATGCTAGCGTCTGGCTATCTGGCCGTGCCCTCTGCGCGGCCATCATCGGGTATCAGACAGGAAAGATTATGGATAATCACTCAGGGAAGCACGCCACCTCCACGGACACGCTCACCGTGTCCTGTCACCTCTATAACCGCACGTCTGTTTTCATTGCCACACTGCTGGGCTCCGTACTGGCAGGCGGCGTGCTCATGGCGTGGAATTATCAGCGTACCGGACAGCCCACGCAGGCGAAAAAAGCCTGGCTCTATGGCTTCTGTGGTTTGCTCGCGACCTGTATCGCCTCGCTCTATATTCCGGCTGGTGTTCCCGGACCGGCGATTGTCGTGTCGCTGGCATTTGCCATGTCCGCCATCCAGCAGCATGTTCAGGGCGACATGCTAAAGCGTCATTTGCATCACGGTGGCCAGCTGGCATCGAAATGGCGAGCGGCTGGCGTGGGCTGCCTGACGATGCTGGCTATTATGCTGGTGCTAATGATGATCTATAGCGTAGTGCGCTGACCACCATGATGGATAATCCTTTTGATCGGTTTTTAATGCATCCGCCGGCTACGCGGCTGACGGGCATGGCTCGCTTTGGTCTCGATTTTCTCTGGTTCGGCATCAAAGAGCTGCGTGCCTGCCTATTTGCCGGCCTGTTCTTTGTCGCTATCTTCTCTGTACCGCGTGCTGGGCTGTTTGGTATAGCGCGCTATGACGTACTACTGTTGATTGCGCTGGCAATTCAGCTAATGATGATCGCCGTCCGGCTGGAGAGCCGGGATGAGTTGAAAGCTATTACGCTTTTTCATTTGCTTGGTTTTGCGCTGGAGTTATTTAAAACCTCCTCAGCGATTGGCTCGTGGCACTACCCGGACGATGCGTGGAGTAAAATCGGCGGCGTGCCGCTATTTAGCGGCTTTATGTACGCCGCCGTCGGGAGCTATATTATTCAGTGCTGGCGATTAATGGACCTGAAAATACGTCACCATCCGCCGATTTTGTTTGCCGTTCTGCTCTCACTGGCGTTATATGCCAACTTCTTCACCCATCATTTTATCGGCGATTATCGCTGGCACATTGCCTGTATTGCGCTTGGCCTGTATGCACGTTCAGAGGTGATTTTTACCCCTTACGATCGCCCTTACCGGATGCCGCTGCTGGTGGCATTTATTCTGATCGGCTTTTTTATCTGGCTGGCAGAGAATCTCGGTACGCTGTTTGGCGTATGGCAATACCCTAATCAGATAGGGGCATGGGCCACCGTGCATGTGGGGAAGTGGGGCGCCTGGTCGCTACTGGTGATGATGACATTTACCATCACGTTGTTTCTGAAGGACATTAAGCAGCGGGTACATATTGCGCAGTGAGGTCAACGGCAATCCGTTGCCGGCAGATTATCGGCAGGATCAGTGATAGTTAACCGTCACAATCTGCACGCTGCGCTGATGCACCGCATGCACACTACCCAGATTGTAAGGCAGCGCCTGGGCGCGGGCGGTAAGTTGCAGTGGCAGGGTATGCATCACACCACCCCGCGTGCAATGCAAGGCCGGTCGCTGAGTATTGGCTGATTTACAGGTGTCATCAATGACTGCACCGCTGAATGTCACTCGGCCGCCCGCTGCGCACACGGCGTAGCTGGTGGCAAACAGTAAAGGAAGCAGAAGTCGCTTTTTCATCGTGTCTTTCCTCATCAGATTTGAAGACGGTATCGGTGAATTCACCACGGGAACTGCATAAGTATACTTAGCGCAGCGATAATCTGATTGAGAGCATAGGTGACAAAAGGGAGTGCGTGGCGGGTATTAGGCTGGCGTAAAGAGCAGATAAAAAAATCCACGCCGGAGCGTGGATTATGGGGCAGTGGGTGAATCAGACGTTAAACAGGAAGTTCATCACATCGCCATCTTTAACGATGTAATCTTTCCCTTCTGAACGCATCTTACCGGCCTCTTTCGCACCCTGTTCACCTTTATAGGCAACGAAGTCATCAAATGCGATAGTCTGGGCGCGGATAAAGCCTTTCTCGAAGTCGGTGTGGATTTTACCGGCGGCCTGCGGTGCGGTTGCGCCCACCGGAATGGTCCAGGCACGTACCTCTTTCACGCCTGCGGTGAAATAGGTCTGCAGGTTGAGCAGGGCATATCCGGCGCGAATCACGCGGTTCAGGCCTGGCTCTTCCAGACCCAGCTCGGCCATGAATTCGTCGCGCTCTTCATCGTCCAGCTCAGCGATATCAGACTCCACCGCAGCACACACCGGCACCACCACGGAGCCTTCCGCTTCAGCAATCGCACGCACCTGATCCAGATACGGGTTGTTTTCGAAACCGTCTTCGTTAACGTTGGCGATGTACATGGTGGGCTTCAGCGTCAGGAAGCTCAGGTAGCGGATGGCCGCTTTCTCATCGGCATCCAGCTGCAGCGAGCGCAGCATACCGGCATTTTCCAGATGTGGCAGGCACTTCTCCAGCGCAGCCAGCTCCGCTTTAGCGTCTTTGTCGCCGCCTTTGGCTTTTTTCTGGCAACGCTGAATCGCGCGTTCGCAGGTGTCGAGATCCGACAGCGCCAACTCAGTATTGATCACGTCAATATCTTCCGCCGGGTTCACTTTGCCTGAGACGTGAATGATGTTGTCGTTCTCGAAGCAGCGCACCACGTGACCAATCGCTTCGGTTTCACGGATATTGGTCAGGAACTGGTTGCCCAGACCTTCACCTTTCGAAGCGCCTTTCACCAGGCCGGCAATATCGACGAACTCCATGGTGGTGGGCACAACGCGCTGCGGCTTGACGATCTCGCTCAGCTGATCGAGGCGCAGATCGGGCATCGGTACTACGCCGGTGTTAGGCTCGATGGTGCAGAACGGAAAGTTGGCTGCTTCGATACCCGCTTTGGTCAGCGCATTAAACAGGGTGGATTTACCGACGTTCGGCAGGCCCACAATACCGCATTTAAATCCCATGGTCTGATTACCTTTCTCACTGAGTGTGCAGCGCTGCTGGCAGCGCCGACTGATTCAAAAAATTTCGCGCATTATACACAGAATTACCTGCGGCGGCGCGGGAATTGGCTTAGCTGGCTTTGAACGCGTGCAGGCGGTTCATGGCTTTGATTTTATCCTCTTTCAGCCACAGCTCGGTACAACGCACCGCCTCATCCACTGCATCATCAATCAGTTTTTGCTCGCTGGCCGGCGGTTTACCCAGCACAAATCCGGTCACTTTATTGCGATCGCCCGGATGGCCGATTCCGACGCGCAGACGGTGAAAGTTATTGTTATTGCCAAGCTTGCTGATGATGTCTTTTAAGCCGTTGTGGCCACCATGGCCGCCGCCCTGTTTCAATTTAGCCACGCCCGGCGGCAGATCCATCTCATCATGCGCCACCAGAATCTCTTCCGGCGTAATGCGATAAAAAGTTGCCATCGTCGCAACGGCTTTACCGCTCAGGTTCATGAAAGTGGTTGGCACCAGCAGACGCACATCTTCACCCGCCAGCGACAGGCGTGCGGTATAGCCGAAAAACTTCGGCTCCTCTTTTAAGGACTGATTGTGGCGGCTGGCGAGCAAATCGACGTACCAGGCACCGGCGTTATGGCGCGTTGCGGCGTATTCAGCGCCGGGATTAGCCAGCCCGACAATCAGTTTAATGCTGCTCACGATGTTTATCCTGTCTTGCTGCGGAAAGGGCGATAGTTTACTGCCTGGCGGCAGGGATGACAAAGGGCGCTGCCGGTTATTGGTGTCGCGGCGTGATTAATCAATTTCTATCGAAATCAAGGCGCTGGCGGTAAAGTTTTGTCAGAGATTGTGAAAAATGTGTGATCCTGTCCGCAACGTCAGGGCCAGTCATTGCCTAAACTTATAGCAAATTAACCTTACGTGCTGTTTTTTGCTTTGCTCAAATGGATGGAGGTGAATCATGAAACGTCAACACTGCCGTGTTATGGGCAATGGCCTGATGTGTCTCGGCTTACTGACAATGGTACTTGGCGTCAGTTATTCAATCATCAATCAGTTGCCTTCGGTCAATCTGCCGCAGTTCCTCGCGCATGGGGCGATGTTCAGCATCTTCGTAGGGGCGTTGCTGTGGCTGGCAGGCGCACGCGTGAGCGGGCGTGAAAAAGTGGAAGATCGCTATTACTGGCTACGCCACTACGGTGATAAACGCTGCCGCCGTAATCATCACTCTTCTCATTAAGAGGCCGCTGCGGTACTCATCAACTCCGGGTGCCCGACATAGTGCTCAATACGGTTACGGCCGCTGGCTTTAGCGCGATACAGCGCTTCATCAGCCAGCGCCAGCAGTGCAGGGAACGCCTGATGCGGCAGGCTGGCGGTGGCGAATCCGATACTCACCGTATAACAGATGTCGTTAGGTTGCGACAGCTGTGTTGCCAGACGGATACGCTCACAAACCCGTCGGGCCTGCTCACTGTCGCCCGGCAGCAGCGCGGCGAACTCCTCGCCGCCCAGCCGGGCAAAATGGCCCTCACCGGGTAACAACGCTTTTACCACCTGACAAAAATCAATCAGCACCCGATCGCCCTGCAGATGGCCGTAATGATCATTGATGCTTTTGAAGTGGTCGAGATCAAACAGTACGGCGGTATAGATGTAGGGTTTTGGCTGGCGACTTTGACGCATAATCAATCGCTCCGCCTGCTCAAACAGCGCACGCCGGTTCCAGACGCTGGTAAGCGGATCATGTAAGGATGCCAGCTTATGGGCAAGCTGAGTACGTTCATTAACCATCGCCAGAATGGTGAAGGCCAGCCCAATCACAAACAGAATGGACTCAAGGATCACGTACACCGAAAAGCCCGATCCGCCAATCGCGCCCCGTACCGGCGTTGCCACCGCATCATCCAGAAAGATACGCGCAACGTGAAACAGCACGTGGATCCACAGCAGAATCTGCGCCGGCCAGAAGGTCACCGGGAGCGTGGCGCGCGATTGCCACAGCAGACGAATCAGTGCACCCGTATAAATAATGCACAACAGGCACATCATCAGTACGCGTTTAGGCGGATCGTAATAGAACTGCGGAAACAGGCACAAAACTGCCCAGAGCAGCGCGCCGCATAGCCAGCTCACTCCCAGGGGCTGCTGGCAGAAGGTACGAAAGGCGCTGAGCAGGCCGCCATAGGCCAGCAGCATCACGACGTTACCGGCAGCAATCGGCAGGAAGTGCAGGCCGGCACTGCGCAGGCTGCTCAGGAAAACCGCACCAAGCGTTAGCACCAGTGCCAGCGTGGTGAAGCCAAGCACGCGATCGTATTGCGCGCCCACCCAGGCGAAAACCAGAATGATGCTCAGAAACCCCAGCACGTAGAGCTCACAAATAAACAGTGTGTAGATGTCGAGCGTCATAGTGGTCGGAGTTCTCAGCAAAAGTGTGGAGGAAAATACCACTAATCACTGGACCACAAAAGTGCGGAAGCAGGCGTCAGAGAAAAAGAGTGGAAGGCTGCAAGAATAGCGGGATTAAGCGCAATTTATCGCGCAAATATCTTCGGTGAAAGCGGCTTAATCGGTCAATAAGCCCAACGCGGAAATGAAAAAACCGGGCGCGAGGCCCGGTTAACGACGAACGATTAATGCTCGAACATCGCAGAGATGGATTCTTCGTTGCTGATACGACGAATCGCTTCGGCCAGCATGCCGGAGAGCGTCAGGGTGCGCACGTTTGGCAGGGATTTCATCTCTTCTGACAGCGGAATCGTGTCACAGACAATCACCTGATCGATCACTGACTTGCGCAGATTTTCAACCGCATTGCCTGAGAAGATAGGGTGAGTCGCATAGGCAAACACGCGTTTTGCCCCACGCTCTTTCAGTGCTTCAGCCGCTTTGCACAGCGTACCGCCGGTGTCGATCATATCGTCGACCAGTACACAGTCACGACCCGCAACGTCACCAATAATGTGCATCACCTGAGAAACGTTCGCGCGCGGACGACGTTTATCGATGATTGCCATATCGGTATCGTTGAGCAGTTTGGCGATAGCGCGGGCACGCACTACGCCACCGATATCCGGAGAGACCACAATCGGGTTTTCCAGACCAATCTGCAGCATATCTTCCAGCAGGATAGGGCTACCGAACACGTTATCAACCGGGACATCAAAGAAGCCCTGGATCTGTTCGGCGTGCAGGTCAACCGTCAGAACACGGTCAACACCTACACTGGAGAGAAAATCCGCTACCACTTTGGCGGTAATCGGCACACGGGCAGAGCGCACGCGGCGGTCCTGGCGGGCATAACCAAAGTAGGGGATAACAGCAGTAATACGACCAGCAGAAGCCCGACGCAGCGCGTCGACCATCACAACCAGCTCCATCAGATTATCATTGGTGGGGGCACAGGTGGACTGGATGATGAAAATATCACCACCGCGTACATTTTCATTAATCTGTACACTGACTTCACCATCACTGAAACGGCCGACAGCGGCGTCTCCGAGGCTGGTGTAAAGGCGGTTGGCAATACGTTGTGCTAGTTCCGGGGTGGCGTTACCAGCAAATAGCTTCATATCAGGCACGAGAAGAACCTCAGGCTTGGCGTCCAGAGAA